>Ga0209463_1000140_pt1 | contig 67554 bp, 64 predicted proteins | sample AgamicMgSfrz_FD_187169 | JGI IMG/M metagenome (GOLD analysis project Ga0209463, IMG submission 187169) | Agave microbial communities from Guanajuato, Mexico - Mg.Sf.rz (SPAdes) (version 2) | ecosystem: Host-associated > Plants > Phyllosphere > Phylloplane/Leaf | place: Guanajuato, Mexico... | reverse complement strand
TGTGCGGAATGATCGTGATGACATTGTCATATAAACACCGATTCCTTCTTTCGAACCAAGCCATTCAGAGATAACTGCACCCATAACACTATATGTAGCTGAAATTTTCAATCCGGAAAAAATCGACGGAAGGGCATACGGCCATTCCAGCTTCCAAAACATTTGCCGTTTTGTGCTGCCAGACATTTGCATAAAGTGTTTAAGCTCTGGGGATGTTTGTCTGAACCCGTCCAGACAGGCTACAGTAATCGGAAAAAAGCACACAAGTGTTATGACGATTAGCTTCGGCATAATGCCAAATCCGAACCATACAACAAGCAATGGAGCCAGAACAATTGTTGGGATGTTTTGAGAAAGAATCAACAGCGGGTAGATAGACTCCCGGAAAAAAGCAATTCTATGCAATGTTACAGCAATTAGCAGTCCAACAGCACTTCCAATCAAAAACCCGACTACAGACAGCTTAGTGGTGGCAACAAAATGAACGAAAAAAGTATCCCAGCTCGCAGTAGCTTCAGAAATTATGGCGGAAGGAGAGGGAAGCAACCAGTCTTCGATTTGGAAGAACCTTACCGCAGCTTCCCATAGTCCAAATAAAAGAAGGAGAACCAGTAAAGGTCTCCAAGATTTTAATAATAATTTGTTCATTAGCGATATTTCCCCGTTAAATCTTCCATTATAATACCTTGTGGCTGATAAAGAACTTTTATTTGAGTAATAACATTGCTTGAACCAATTTCTATCATCTTTTTGTTCATTTTGCTGATGACTTGAAATAGTTCATCCATGTCACCTTCCATCGTTGTTTCTAATGGATGGACTTCATATTTAACACTAGATTCTTGAATGATTTTAATTGCTTCGTCCACATATGGAATTACATTTTCCCCATTTTTTGTTTTTGGAATGATTTGTACACTAATTAACGCATTGGCCATCATTCTTCTCCTCCCTCAGGCAGAAATTCGTTTGTAAATGCTTTGTCTGCATCAAGCTTCTTCTCTAAAAGCTTGTTGTCATACATCCAATCAGCATAGTTCTCCCAAACAGACAACTTTTGTTCTCCCCAGCGAGGTGCGTCATCTTGGTATTTGGATGCAAGCCATTCCTGGCTTTTCTTCACAAGCTCTTCATCTAAATCAGGTGCATGTTTAAGCAGGATGGAAGCTGCATCATCCGGGTTGTCTATCGTATACTCATAACCTTTTGTTGCTGCCTTCAAAAAGGCCTTGACTGTTTCTGGATTGTCTGCGATCATATTTTCGTTTGTTGAAAGGACAGGTGTGTAGTAATCAAGCTTGTCGCTGTAATCTGTTAAATAAATCATATTTATTTTTTCGCCGCGCAGCTCTGCCTCAACCCCTGTCCAGCCGTAATAAATCCAGGCGAAATCAATGTTTTGCTTCATTGCAGTGAAATAGTCAGCATCTCCTATATTAACAATATCTACATCTTTGATATCAGCATTGTCCTGTTTCATAAGGGAGGAGATGACAGAAGCTTCGACTTCTGAACCCCACCCGCCGTATGTTTTACCGGCAAAGTCCTTAGGAGATTTGATATTATTTTCTGCAGGTGAAGCAAAACCAGATGTATTATGCTGGATGATTGCTGCAATTGATACGATTGGCACACCCTGTACTCTTGCCTGTGTGATTCCTTCCTGATAGCTGACTCCAAAATCAGCTTTTCCAGAAGCGACTAAGGAATCGGCGCCAGCTTCACCTGGTGTGATGATGTCAACATCAAGCCCTTCCTCTGCAAAGTAGCCTTGTTCCTCTGCTGCATAAAGTCCTGTGTGATTTGTGTTTGGTGTCCAGTCCAGAACAACGGTGATTTTTTGCTTATTGTCTTTTCCTTGTTCTTTGCTGTCTTCCGTTGTGCTGCTGCAGCTTGCTAAAAGCAGGACTGCCGCAAAAGCCATTAAAGCTTTTTTCATATTATGCTCCTCCTGTAGGTAGAAAAAAAGTAAGGAACCTGTGAAATAAGTAGGAAAGTAGCGGTCTCAAAAAGAAAAATGTGTTTAACGTGAGCCGACAACCGTTTTAAAAACGAAAAAAAAGTTCAAGTCTAATGAACCTGAACGCTTTAAATACAAAGGTATGTAAAGAATGTCCGTTTCCTACGCTGGTATTACCCAGATCAGGTTCAAAGGGTTTTATCTTGCGGATAACTCTCAACCAGCAACACTGGTTCCCCTAGTAATTCTTTTTTTCTAATTCTGTTTTCCTTGCCTATTATAGCAGATATACTTCGCTTGTCCTATATGTTCCAACATTAAAATCAATTTTCCTTATTATCCGTCCAGTTCTTAAATGCTACTAGCTCTTGGTTGACAGCAGAAAGGACATATTTTAACACCAGTACATCGTCCACAATACCAATTCCGAAAATAAAGTCAGGAAAAATGTCTAAAGGAGACAAAAAGTATAAAAGCCCAGCAACAACAAGCATCATTGATTTCTTGCTGATTTGCCGATATGTGCCGTCCTGGTAGGCCCTGACTAAGGAAAACATTAATTGAAGTTTATCCCAGAATGATGATAACCATTTTTTGTTGGATACTGCTTTAGGAACAGTCTTTTTTAAAAGCTCTGTTAATCTTGCAGGTTGTTCAACGAGTGTAGCCGCTTTTTTTTCATGCTTTTTATAACCTGTCTCTATTTTTTCTTTTTTGAACAGTGCCATTTTTATCAACTCCGTTAGGGGAATGTATTTATATTCGTTAAAGATAATGTTTGCTCTTTTACCATTCATTAAACATTACTTTCTATTCCCTTTATATAAATGATAAAAACAATCAAGGTAAATTTACTTCCTTTTAGTATGGTTGATACAATGAAGAAAAAGATAAATTTATAGGAGTTGAAAAAAATGTTAGAAGAAATGATTAGTAAGTCTCAGCATCTTGTCGTATTTACAGGTGCTGGAATGTCAACAGAAAGTGGATTGCCTGATTTTCGTTCTGCAGATAAGGGGTTATGGACGAAAGAACAAAAGACTTATCTTTCAAGCACAGATGCATTGAATGATCATTTAGAGGATTTTATCGCATTTTACCGGGAAAGAGTTTTGGGAATATCAGAATTTAAACCGAATAAAGGCCATTTTATTTTGGCAGAATGGGAGAAAAGGGGTTTGTTAAAAGGTATCATTACCCAAAATGTTGATGGATTTCATCATCATGCAGGAAACAGCAAGGTAATGGAGCTGCATGGAACGCTACAAAAGCTCCATTGTCAAAGATGCGGAAGAACATATTCGAGCACTGAATATCTGCATGGTGTGTATGAGTGCAGTGAATGCGGCGGCACATTGCGGCCATCCATTGTTTTATTTGGAGAAATGCTTCCAGAAAAACCATTTCTCCTTGCAGAGGACGCAGCTATTGAGTCAGATGTGTTTATTGTACTGGGATCTTCTTTGAGCGTGTCACCCGCCAATCAAATACCTTTGCTCGCCAAGCAGACAGGGAGTAAATTAATCATTATTAATAAAGACGAAACAGAATTTGATCACCTTGCTGACCTTATAATACACGACAGCATTGGTAAAACGCTTAAGTCGGCAGAGATGTACCTTCGTGACGCTTGCGAATAATTAGTAACGTCAGTGTGTGTGATGATACTGCAAACAGAAGGTGATTGGGAAGGGATTGCAAACTTTTGTGTATCAAGCTATTATTAAGAGATGAGCATAAATGAAAGTGCAAAAGAGAGGAAAAAAACATGGCTAAAACATTTCAAGATGAGGTACTGTCCCGACGTACCTTTGCAATAATATCTCACCCGGATGCCGGAAAAACAACGCTTACGGAAAAACTGCTGTTGTTCGGAGGAGCAATTCGTGATGCTGGAACGGTAAAGGGAAAAAAGACTGGGAAATTTGCAACAAGTGACTGGATGGAAATTGAAAAACAAAGAGGAATTTCTGTAACATCAAGTGTTATGCAGTTTGACTACAATAATTCTAGAGTAAATATTTTGGATACACCAGGGCACCAAGATTTCAGTGAGGATACCTATCGGACATTGACTGCAGTTGACAGTGCTGTTATGATTATCGATTCTGCTAAAGGGATTGAAGAACAGACATTAAAGCTGTTTAAAGTTTGCCGCATGAGAGGAATTCCGATTTTTACATTTATCAATAAGCTTGACCGTATGGGGAAGACCCCATTAGAACTTCTTGCTGAGCTGGAAGAAGTAATGGGAATTGAGTCATACCCGATGAACTGGCCGATTGGAATGGGGAAAGAATTCCTAGGTATTTATGATCGTTACTATAACAGAATTGAACAATTTCGTGTAGAAGAAGGCGACAAATATATTCCGTTGAATGAAGATGGGGAAATTGAGGGAGAACATCCGATTAAGAATGATTCCCTGTATGACCAAACGATGGAAGAGATTATGTTGCTGAATGAGGCAGGCAATGAATTTTCGGCAGACAGAATCAACAATGGTGATTTGACTCCAGTCTTTTTTGGCAGTGCCTTAGCTAATTTCGGCGTACAGACATTCTTGGAAACTTATTTAGATTTTGCACCATCACCACAAGCAAGAAACTCTACTGCAGGGGAAATTGATCCGTTGTCAGAAGAATTTTCAGGCTTTATTTTTAAGATTCAGGCAAATATGAATCCTGCACACAGGGATAGAATTGCTTTCTTAAGAATTTGTTCAGGTAAATTTGACAGAGGAATGACTGTTAACTTGCCAAGAACAGGAAAGCAAATCAAGCTGGCACAATCTACCCAGTTTATGGCGGATGACAGAAGTACTGTTAATGAAGCGGTGAGCGGAGATATTATCGGATTATACGATCCCGGATTTTATCAGATAGGCGACACACTGACAGTTAACAAAAACACATTCCAATATGATAAGCTACCGCAATTTACACCAGAGCTTTTCGTGCGTGTAACGGCGAAAAACGTCATGAAGCAGAAGCACTTCCATAAAGGGATTCAACAGCTTGTACAAGAAGGAGCAATCCAGCTGTATAAAACAGTAAAAACGGAGGATTATCTTCTTGGTGCAGTTGGGCAACTGCAATTTGAAGTGTTTGAACACCGCATGAGAAATGAATATAATGTAGATGTACTTATGGAACATGTCGGTTCTAAAATTGCCAGATGGACAGTTGATGAAGAAGTGAACGAAAACCTATCAAGCGGCAGAAGTTTGTTGGTTGAAGACAGATACGGGAAAAAAGCCTTCTTGTTTGAAAATGAGTTTGCTTTACGCTGGTTCCAAGATAAAAATCCTGATGTTAAACTTTATAATCCGATGGATTCGGAAGAATCCTGACATAAAACAAGCGATTATTATAATCGCTTGTTTTTTTATGTATTTCACGTTAACTTTATTAACATCAAATAAAGTATAAAGGATGAATTGTACAAGTGTTTGGATTTAATTTGAAGGATTATAATATTTTAGAATACTATTGATGAGTATTCACTGTGAAGGTTATCCTTAATAAGGAATAGAATCTAATAATTCACGAACAATTACAATCTCATATATCCAGTATTTCGTTAAGCTAAAATTAAGTATATCAAGATTTTTAGTCATGTCTATATATTGTTTGACTATTAAGATTTATTTAAAAAGTTAAAACTTTCTAAAAAATAATTGTAATCAACAAGAATTTAGGTATAATAAAACCATATTGTTATAAAAAATGACAAACAGATGTTATATCTTATGACAATTTAGTTAGTGGGAGCGAAATTGGTATGAGTATCATTTTAATTAAGAGGAATTCTGGAAAAATAAGTTTAATTTTCGGAATATTCCCTTAAGTTAGATTGGTATTTTTATAAAAAACAAATAGGGGGAACTAGGATGAAAAAGAGTCTATCATTATTTTTCAGCATGCTATTAGTGCTTGTATTAGCATTGGCTGGCTGCTCCAGCAATTCAGAGGAATCGAATACAAATAATGCAGATGACAATTCAACATCAAGCATGCTGGATACTGTAATTAAGAGGGGCACGTTAAAGGCAGGAGTCAATGATGCGCTTCCTGGATTTGGGTACATAGATTCTGACGGAAAAAACACTGGATTTGATGTTGATTTCGCAAGAGCAATCGCAGCAGGTGTCTTAGGGGATGCTACTAAAATAGAATTCCGTCCTTTGTCAGCAACAGACCGATTTACTGCTTTGCAATCTAAAGAAGTGGATGTGCTGATTCGGAATTCAACATGGACGACAAACAGGGATGCTGAAGTTGGTTTAAGTTTCGCACCGGTCACTTTCTATGATGGTCAAGGTATTATGGTTCCAAAAGACAGCGGAATTACATCATTGGAAGATTTAGAGGGAAAAACAATTGGGGTTGAAACAGGAACAACAACTGAATTAAACCTTGCGGATCAAATGAAAGCAGCAGGTGTAAGCTATACGCCGCAAACATTTGACAATGCAGATGCAGTTATCGCTGCATATGAATCAGGTTCAATTGATGCATGGACTACAGATAAATCTGGTTTGGTTTCACGCCAATCTATGCTTCAAGATCCAGATGCACATGTCATTTTGGATGCTACACTCTCCAAAGAGCCATTGGCACCAGCAGTGCTTGATAATGATGAAAAATGGAAGGATGCTGTCAGCTGGATTGTTTATGCAACGATTCAGGCAGAAGAGTTTGGTATCACCTCCGAAAATGTTGATGAGTTCTTGGAAAGCGAAAATCCTGAAATTCAACGATTACTTGGTGTCGGCGGCAATAATTTAGGTGAACAGCTTGGCTTGCCAAATGATTTTGCTTACCAAGTAATTAAACAAGTTGGCAATTATGGAGAAATCTATAACAAAAACCTTGGACCAGATACTGTGTTCAAGCTTGAAAGAGGGCAAAACGCATTATACAGTGATGGCGGATTGCAGTACTCTATTCCATTCCGTTAAGCTTAAGTTTTTATAACATTTTCCGAAGGCCTGCTGATGATGCTTTTTGGCAGGCCTATTCTTTTACCAAAGGGAGGTATACAAAGTGGAGAGCAAAAAGGCACAAGCAACGCCTCTATGGAGAAACAAAAAGGTGTTGCCGATACTTATCCAAATTCTTTTTGTGGCAATAGTCGGAGTTGCTATTACAATAATGGTCCGTAATGTCCAAACTGGATTAGAGCAAATCGGGTTGAAGATAGGGTTGGATTTTCTGAATTTGAAAGCATCCTTTCCAATTGCAGAATCACTGATTTCCTATACACCGGAGGACCCTTATAGTCGGGCGATTATTGTTGGTTTGTTAAATACACTCAAAGTATCCATTTTTGGAATAATTATTGCATCTGTACTCGGAGTTATTATGGGGATTGCCCGGTTGTCTTCTAACTGGCTTATTCGCAGTCTGGCAACTGTATATGTTGAGGTGTTCCGCAATACACCACTATTAGTGCAAATATTCATTTGGAACTTCGCTGTATTCCTGCCTATGCCAAAGATTCAAGATGCATCGTCAATAGGCTCTTTCTATTTTTCAAACAGAGGTGCAGCTATTCCTTGGTTTACATTTCATGAAAACACATTTATTTGGATTGGCGTAATCGTTATATTGGCAGCAGCTGCCATCCTCTTATACAAAAAGTTGACATCGATTTCGATTGCAAAGGGAAAAAGTACTCATCCAATTATGGCGGTTATTGTCTTTTTGGTTATTAGCTTCATTCTGTTTTACTTCCTGTTAGGCAACGGACCATTTGGTATTTCTGTTCCAGAATTCAATGGCACTGCATTCGTTGGAGGTACATCTTTATCTATCGGATTTTTGTCAATGCTCGTTGCATTATCTATTTATACATCAACATTTATAGCTGAAATTGTTCGTGGAGGCATCTTAGGAGTTCCGAAAGGACAGACAGAGGCAGCAAAAGCACTTGGCTTCAAAAGCCCGACAGCATTAAGGTTAATTATTTTTCCGCAAGCAATTCGCATCATCATCCCTCCATTGACAAGCCAGTATTTAAACTTAATCAAAAATTCGAGTTTAGCTATGGCAGTTGCTTATCAGGACATTGTCGGAATCGGAAATACTATTATTAATCAAACAGGGCATACGTTTGAAATCATCCTAATCATGATTTCTGTTTATTTACTGTTCAGCATAGGAACTTCACTGTTCATGAACTTCTTTAATAAAAAATTCCAGTTGGTCGAAAGGTAGTGATACAAATTGGATAATGTACAGCTTAATAACAGTGAAAAGATGGCAGAATCGACCTCTCTCAGCAGGCTGGTAAAAGTTCAACTTTGGCTCAAAGTAAATCTTTTTAAAGATTGGAAAAATGCAATATTGACGATAATCGCTGCAATGTTTACGGTTTTTATAATCGTGAGAGTATCGAATTTTATAGCTGAGAGCGACTGGAGTGTAGTAAGTGCGAATCTGCGCTTGTTAATGGTTGGTCAGTTTCCGGTGGAGGAAATTTGGAGGCTTTGGATTGCAGTAATCTTAATTTCTGTTTTATTTGGTGCATCATGGGGATTATGGAGAGGGGTCATTGGTCATGTAGCCATTACATTATCTGCGATTATGCTTATATTTGCAGCTGTCCCTTATACAGAATCGATAACAAAGCTTTATTTAGGTGTAAGTATTGTGTCCATTTATTTATTCTATGCCTTCGGCAGAAAACTTCCTGTTTTAAAAATACCAGTATTAATTTTGTGGATTTTAATCATTCCAATAGCAGTCGGCATCATAAACGGGTTTGGCATAATAGAGCCGGTAAGCACGAATGTCTGGGGCGGTTTTTTGCTAACACTTGTGTTAGCGTCTGTTGCAATCATTTGTTCCTTCCCAATTGGACTGTTGCTAGCTGTCGGCCGCAGAAGTAAGCTTCCAGTTATCAAATATACGTGCATAGTGTACATTGAGTTAATTCGCGGGATGCCATTAATTATGATTTTGTTTATTGGTCAATTGCTGCTTCCGATGTTTATAGGCGGCGAAATTCAAATTGACAATGTGTTACGAGCGATGATTGCATTTACGCTTTTCAGTGCTGCTTACTTGGCGGAAAACATTAGAGGTGGCTTACAGTCCATTCCAAGAGGGCAATTCGAAGCAGGTCAAGCGTTAGGGCTTAATCATTTCAAATTGATGGTTTTTGTTATTTTGCCGCAGGCTTTAAAGGCAGTTATACCTGCAATGGTTGGGCAATTCATATCTATATTTAAGGACACATCATTAGTTGCGGTAATTGGGTTAGCAGATTTTCTCGGCATGGCTAAAAAAGTAGCCGCAAATCCAGAGTACTTAGGTAAATATATGGAATTATATGTGTTCATAGCATTGATGTACTTTGTTTTTTGCTATTTAATGTCACATGTCAGCAAAGCTCTGGAAAAATCACTAGGCGCAGGCAACCGATAATAAGGGAGGAATAAAGCATGGAGAGTGTATTTTCTGTAGAAAAGCTTACGACACCGATCGATCAAAGAGAGGATATAATTAAAGTAAAAGGATTGAATAAGTGGTACGGTGATCATCATGTATTAAAGGATGTTGATTTACATGTAAAGCAAGGTGAGGTCATTGTTATCCTAGGTCCTTCCGGCTCAGGAAAGTCTACCTTTATCCGAACTATTAATGCTTTAGAAGAATTCCAAAAGGGTTCCATTATTGTTGATAATATTGCTTTGACAGACGATCTGAAAAATATAGAAGAAATAAGAAAAGAAACTGGTATGGTTTTCCAGTCATTTAACCTGTTTCCTCATATGACGATACTAAAGAATATTGCCCTTGCACCGATTTGGGTCAGAAAGTGGAAAAAGAAGAAGGCCGAGCAGATTTCAATGGAGCTCCTTGAAAGAGTAGGTATACCAGAGCAGGCAAACAAATATCCTGGTCAATTATCCGGCGGTCAGCAGCAGCGTGTAGCTATTGCTAGAGCATTGGCAATGCAGCCGAAAATTATGCTGTTTGATGAACCCACATCAGCATTGGACCCAGAGATGGTAAAAGAGGTGCTTGATGTTATGAAGAAACTTGCCGAATCTGGGATGACAATGCTAGTTGTCACACATGAGATGGGCTTTGCTCGCCAAGTAGCTGATAGAATCATTTTATTTGATAAAGGGGAAATTGTCGAAATGGGTATGCCGGAAGAAATTTTTGATAATCCGCAACACGAACGAACAAAACTATTTCTTTCGCAAATCCTGTAAAAAGAGAGCTGAATAAGGCTCTTTTTTTTCGCTTATTTTCCAATCTTAGTTTGACTGCTTAATTCTCTTGTAAATTTCTTTTTGCTAACATGAACGGATGCTGTATAAAAAAATGCAATTTAGCTAAAAATGAAAAAATGAAAAGGTATATAAGAAGTAGATGGTGATAACCTATGAGAGACCTAAGTAAATTAGAAGCTATAATGTGGAGTATTGCACTACCAGGCTTCAGTCAGCTATTGATGAAACAGTATTGGAAAGGTACTCTTTTAGTAGTGCTGGAATTTATTATTAACGTGCAAAGTAATTTCAATTATGCAATTATGCAAAGCTTTTTAGGTAATTTCGAATCTTCCATAGAAGCTCTTGATTTTCAATGGATTATGTTCTATCCCTGCTTATATTTGTTCGCAATGTGGGATGCATACAAGTCGACACTGAAAGAAGATGATCAATATGCATTTTTGCCGTTTGTTTTTTGTGCATATTTCGTAACAGTAGGTGTGATGTATTCGACGCGTTTTAAGTTATTTGGCATGTTTCCAGGTCCTATATTTACGCCAATGCTCTTTTTGATCCCAGGGGTTTTAAGTGGCTTTCTAGTGAAGTATGCAATACTGTTTTTTAAGGCTCAGTTCAATCCGAATAAAGAATAAACAATGATACTAACTTGCGAAAGTAAAAAAATAGTCAGGTCTTGTTTATTTTTTTTCGGTTTTTGATTGTCAAGAAAGAATATTTCGTATATAATAACTTTATATTAATCGTATATCTACTCAAAGGGGAGTAGCTTTTAGGTTTTTTAAAAACCTAAAACAAAGTCGTCAATTCGTGGTCTAGTACCATCGGCTTTGTTGGCACTATTAAACGTGCTTTGCAAGACCTTTGCCTATTTGGCAGAGGTCTTTTTGCGCGTTTTGTACATATAAAGACAAACCTGTCAATAGGGGGATACCAGTAGGTATACAAAACTATTGATAGGAGGAAAATATATGGATTTTGCATTACTTTTAGAGTATGGTTGGGTACTCCTGATTCTAGTAGGGTTGGAGGGTATACTAGCAGCTGACAATGCTGTTGTTATGGCTGTAATGGTTAAGCATTTACCGCCAGAGCAGCAGAAAAAAGCGTTATTTTACGGTTTATTCGGTGCATTTGTATTCCGGTTCGCGAGTTTATTCCTAATTTCTGTTCTAGTAGACGTCTGGCAGGTTCAAGCCCTAGGTGCTTTATACTTACTGTATATTTGTATTCACAATTTATATGGGAAGTTTGCACCAAAGGAAAAGAAAGAGAAAGAGAAAGAAAGGAAAAAGTCTGGTTTCTGGATGACTGTATTGAAAGTAGAACTTGCTGATATTGCCTTTGCAATTGATTCTATGCTGGCAGCTGTTGCGTTAGCTATTACGCTGACACCGACAGGATGGTTCAATATTGGCGGTATCGACGGAGGACAATTTACGGTCATGCTCTTAGGAGGAATCATTGGACTAGTTATTATGCGTTTTGCAGCAAACTGGTTCGTTAAACTCCTTCAAACAAGACCTTCCTTGGAGACAGCGGCATTTATGATCGTGGGCTGGGTAGGTGTGAAGTTGGCAGTATTCACTTTGGCACATCCAGAAGTCGGTCTTCTTGATCAACATTTCCCAGAGTCGAAGGTTTGGAAATTCTTCTTCTGGACAGTATTATTATTAATTGCGGTTGGCGGTTATATTATTTCTGGCAGAAAAGCGCAGAAGACAGCAGAAGAAAGCTAAATCAGAAAAAGGAAATAATGGTTGCTTTAAATCTTTGCTAGGCAAAGTAGGCAATCATTATTTCCTTTTTTGTTTTTTCTTTGAGCATTGTTAGTTTTGAGGTATAGTTATTATTGAGTTTTACCAGATAGCTCCGCTTGAGCTTGCTGAACTAAGCGTTTTGTGATCTCTCCACCAACAGAACCATTGGATCTGGATACTGTTTCAGAACCTAAATTAACGCCAAATTCCTGCGCAATTTCATATTTAATGCTATCTAAATATTGTTCAATTCCAGGAACTAATAATTTGTTCGAACTAGACATTGTCAAAAGACCTCCTTGAAAAGATAAAATACAGAACTTAGATACCGTTAACAAAAAGCTATTACTGATAATAGATAACTTGTTTGGCAATATTAATTCTGTACTTATAATATGCGGGGTTTTCTTCATTTTCATGTGTGGTAATGTTTGTGTAATGGGGAGATAACAGGAATGAGTGTAAGATTTAAGCTACTAATAGTTGTGTTTTGCAATGGAAGGGATTTGTTTTGACATGAAAAGAACGGTAAAGGATATGCTGAATAAATTTACCCCAGCCCAAATCATCACAGGATATTATTTGCTGGCGGTCAGCGTTTCTGTTTTATTATTGAGCATGCCAGCTGTTCATAAAGAGGGTGTGCATGTTTCTTTTATGGACACTGTTTTTACAGCAATAAGTGCTGTAAGCGTTACTGGCCTGACTGTAATAGATATATCGGATACTTATAGTACTTTAGGCATTTTCATTTTGATGTTTGTACTTCAATTTGGTGGGATTGGAGTCATGACATTAGGAACATTCTTTTGGATGCTGCTCAGGAAAAAAATCGGTTTAAAGGAACGGCAGCTGATTATGCTTGACCATAATCAATCCCATCTATCTGGACTAGTCCAGCTAATCAGAGAAATCATCAAATTGATCTTAATTATTGAACTTGTTGGTGCAGCTGTGCTGACACTGCAGTTTCATCAATACTTTTTATCATGGAAAGATGCATTTATTCATGGATTATTCGCTTCGATAAGTGCAACTACGAACGGTGGCTTCGACTTAACCGGGGCTTCGCTTGTCCCTTATAAGGATGATTATTTTATTCAATTAGTAAATATCATTTTAATCACTCTTGGAGCAATCGGATTTCCAGTTTTGATCGAGGTGAAAAATTATTTATTCCCGAAAAATCCGGGAAAGGTATTCCGTTTTTCTTTATTTACTAAATTGACTTCATTAACGTTTGGTTTGCTGCTGCTTTTTGGGACACTTAGTATTATCTTAATTGAATCAACTAAGTACTTTGCAGGAATGACTTGGCATCAAATCTTCTTTAATGCCTTTTTCCATTCGGCTTCTACAAGGAGCGGCGGACTCGCGACGATGGACTTAAATGAATATTCAATAGGAACACTTGTGATTTTTTGCATCCTAATGTTTATAGGAGCATCCCCTAGCTCTGTAGGCGGCGGGATTCGCACAACGACCTTTGCCTTGAATATAATGTTCATTTATCATTATGCGAACGGCAATCGGCATATTAAAATTTTTAAGAGAGAGATTCACGAGGAGGATATTATTAAGTCAATGGTTGTCACGATTTTAGCGTTTGGCTTATGCTTTGTCGCCACAGTAATTTTGTGTATAACCGAGAATGCCCCGCTGATTAAAATTTTATTTGAGGTTTGCTCCGCATTCGGAACGACGGGTTTATCGTTAGGTTTAACACCTGAATTGTCCAATGTTGGCAAATGCGTCATCATGATTTTAATGTTTATTGGAAGAATTGGGTTAACTTCGTTCATCTATATTATTGGAGGAAAAGAGAAAAAGGATAATTTCCATTATCCAAAAGAAAGAATTATCATTGGCTAAGGCTGCTGCCTTTGGCTTTTTTTATGGTTCGATTGTCATATCATGGTACGGATACGATTAAAAAAACTGCAAAAAATATGTTTGTATCATCCATTAAAGGAGACGATCATATGGCGAAAAGAAAGGCAGAATTCAATGCTGTTGAAAAATACAGCAAAACTCCTAAGAAAAATATTCAGGAAACAGAGTTCTCCGCTGAATTCATACGCGGTGAGGACCCGATGAAGAATGCTAATCGAAACTCCAAGCATGGTAGAGAGGGGAGAAAGTAATGGCGAAAAAAGCGAAAAATAATAAAACAGAACAAGCTAATGTTGAATTCGGCCAGGAATTTGGCGATCTTAATGCGAGCAAGCTTTATGATACAGCCCCATTAACAAAAGACAAAGTAAAAAGCGGCAAAAGAAAATAACTAAGGAACTATAGCCTTAGTTATTCCTATAAGCTATAAAGAGAAGCATCTCTTAAAAAAGCTTCTCTTTATAGCTTGTCTTTGTAGACCATTTTTGCATTTTAGTCGTTCTAAATTCAATAAATGGCTGTGCAAGTGATGCCACTAGATTGGTCGACAATACTAACGTAAGCAGAAAAGCCAAAAGCACAATTAGAAAATAGGATTTCGGCGTCGCGAAAACTTCCTGCAGATCAGTTGATCGAAAAATCCGGACAAAGAAACCATGTAATAAGTAGACATAGAGTGTGTTCTTTCCGAATCGAGTAAAGAAATATTTTTTTTGCGGTACACAGGCAAAAAAGCTGAAAATCATTAAAAAGCTCAATAAATAAAAACCAATTCTCGCAAGCACTGCTTCAAACGAAGATGAAGCCAACACATCATATGGCTTTGATCCTAAAAGCCACTGATAATTTATATTTGGGAAATAGTAGAACCCAGCAAAACAAATCACAAAAACAGCGATTGCTCCTATTTTAAAAGGCTTTGTCCTGACCCATTCGAAATGTTTTTTGTTCATATAATACCCTAATAAAAACAAAGGAAAGAATACAAATGTTCTTGTAAGACTCAAGTAACTTGAAGTCCAATCAACAAAACCGATTGCCAATCCTAGAAGCACGGCTATCGACAAACCATAGATTGGCTTCAGCTTCGAAAAGCCCAGCAAGAGCATATTCCAGAAAAACAAGCTGATTAAAAACCATAGAGACCAGTGCGGGCTTAATGGATCAACCGAAAAGCTCGATTTTCCGTAAAGATAAAAATAAAAGATGCTGTATATAACCTGAAAGATGATATATGGCAATATCAGCTTCTTCAAGTATTTTTGTACATAACCTTCTTCGTATATCCCTTTTGCAAAAAAGCCGGAAATTAAAATAAATGCCGGCATATGAAAAGTGTAAATGACTTTATACAAACTATAAATACTATTGCTATCATTAGTGAAAGATTGAATAAAATGGCCAAATACCACGAAAAAAATCAACAGAAACTTTGCGTTATCAAAGTAATAATCTCGCGATTGTTTCATTATGTTCTCCCTTCTTTTGCAAGCTAGCTTACGCAGCAATGCCATTTCCAAATCTAACTAATCAAACTTGGAAAAACGTTTCAGGCAGATTATTGGCTGAATCACTATTATTTATAGCACATATAAACAATAGCTAAACTTTTTTTCGTAAGTTGTTAACTAAATATCTACTTATTAATATAAGTGAAATAATTTTGTAAACAATGTGCTTTAAATGTAAATACCAGAATAATACAACCATCTGAAATTCCCCTTAATTTATTTCTGTAAACCTTTTGAGAAAGAATGCGCTATTTTATTTTATGAAGCATAAAGGATTTTCTCGAATTTTGTAGAATAAATAATGCACCAAGTTTTACGAGAGGCGGGAAATTCTTGTCTGGTGAAATCTATACAAAAGAAATGCAGCAAATCCAACAGCTGAAAAAGAAAGTCAGCTTTTTGGAACTAGAGAACAAGCGGCTAAAGGATGAAAAGAATTGCAGAGAAATGGTCGAGGAGCTGAAAACAGCGGCTTTTGAGAATTCCAGTGAAGGAATGATCATTCTGGACGAAAAAGGAGTAATCCTGGAAGTTAATCATGCGATAAAAGATATATTTCACATCCATAAAAAAGATATGATTGGGCGCAACCTTACTCATTACCTTCCGCACGAGTACAGAGTTGATTTAAGAAGCTGGATCAGCTTGCAGTCTGCAATAAAAGATGCAAATACAGCTGTTCTCTCAATGGCAAATCCCACAAAAGACTCCTATTCTGAAATCCATTTATCCAGAATAACTAATTATCCATATTTTTTAGCTGCTTTTAAAGATGTCACTTACTTGCGTAATCTGGAAAAAAGACAGCGTAAGGATGCAGCTTTATTTCATGATTTCTTTACAGAAGCACTGGATGGAATAGTTCTTTGGAAGGAGAATGGAGGAATTGTCTCAGCAAATAAGGCAGCCTTGGCTATATTTGAAAGCAATCTAGAAGATATGAAACAGCGGAAAATCAGCGACTATGTATATAAAAAGGACGAAAGCTATATTCAGGTTATTAATAGCTTATGCAGCAAAATGTCCCATCGGGATGAGTTGATGTTTTTGATGCCAAACGGTCAAAAAAAGTTGCTGGAGTTTACAACGAAGCTTCATTCTGTAGAAGGGCTTCATATGAGTATTTTTCGTAATATTACTGAACGCTATAAAATGGAGCTAGAGCTGCTCGACAGCAAAAGTATGTTTGAAACGATTTTTGAGGAAGTATTTGATGGAGTTATCCTTTGGGACAGAGATTACAATATCAGTGATATCAATAAAGCTGCATTGCGCATGCTGCAAATGGATAAAGAAAGCTTAATTGGCTTAAACCTTATCGATTATTTGCCAGAAGGAAAAACAATCGGGGAAGAGATCAAGCCAAAGCTCCTGTCATTAAGAGATGAAGGTCAGAATAGGGGCATATATACAGCCTCCTTTAATGGGGATGATTGGACACAGATGGAATTCCGGAACAAGTATAATATATACTCTGGCTTTAGCATCACCGCACTAAGAGATGTAACAGAAAACGCGATACTAGAAGAGCAGATAAGGAAATCGTCTACTCTCCATGTGATCGGTGAGCTTGCCGCTGGAATTGCTCATGAAATCAGGAACCCAATGACAGCATTAAAAGGCTTTATTCAATTACTAGAGAGCAGCAAAGACACTGAGAAGCATTCCATGTATTTCACTGTCATTAAATCGGAGCTAAGCAGAATAGAGACGATTATTAATGAGTTTCTGCTTCTATCCAAACCGCAAAACGTCAAGTTCGTAAAAGCAGATCTGCAGCAGATTATGAATGAGACACTAGATCTGCTCAATGCACAAGCAGTTTTATATAATGTTCAATTTACAAGGAATTATACTGGTTCAAACACAGAAATGTTCTGTGAGCCAAACCAATTAAAAAAAGTATTCATTAATATTGTGAAAAATGCGATTGAGGTTCTCGAGTCAGGCGGAGAAATTAAGACAAGTATTCATTGTACTCCTGAGTATTTTCATATTACTATTGAAGACAATGGCAATGGCATGAGCAAAGAGAAGCTGGCAAAGCTAGGAGAACCATTTTACACGACGAAAGAAAAGGGAACTGGATTAGGACTAATGGTTTCTTTCAAAATTATAAAAGAGCATGAAGGTAGAATCGAAGTAGAGTCGGAAGAGGGAACAGGAACGAAATTTAATATTTTCCTGCCGAGAAAATATAGTGGAGCTAAACTAACTTAATCGATTATACATATAAAAAGACTTCTTGACAGCAGAGAAGTCTTTTTATTATTATCTAATTAGATATATATCTAATTAAAGGAGGGGGTTGCATGCAGCTAGACAGGCTGGTCGCTTTCCACAAAACAATTGGTGATCCTACAAGAATCAGAATCATTTCTTTACTTGCTGCAAAACCGTGGAATGGTGGTGCGCTTGCAGGTAAATTAGGGTTGACAGCACCTACTATTACACATCATTTAAAGAAATTGCGTGAAATCAATGTAGTGTATGAACGAAGGGAAAAAAACACGATTTATTTTTATTTGAACAAATCAGTCATTTCGCATCAAGCAGAAGCTCTTATCAAACTATCCCAATTTGAGAAAGGAGAGCAGTCATTGGAGATTAACAATGAAGAAGCAGCTAAGGTGATTGAGAATTTTATTGGGCCAGACGGAAGATTGAAGAATATTCCTGCACAAAGGAAAAAGAAATTAATCATCTTCCGGCATATAGTAAAGGGACTTAAAGAAGGAAGAAAATATGAAGAAAAAGAATTGAATGAATATATTAAGAGGTTTTTTGACGATTATGCCACAATACGCAGAGAATTTATAATTAATCATTTCATGTATAGGGAAAACAACATCTATGAACTGAACCCGGAGGAAATGTGGGCAAAATGAAGGGGATAGAACATTCTATCCCTATTTTTTATCCATAATAATCTGGTTTTCTATCAGAGAAAATCGGAATCATGCCCCGCACCTCAGATACTTTGGCTAGGTCGATGGTCCGTTCTAACAGCTCGCTTTTTTCGCCTGCTTCTCCGATAATTTCTCCCCATGGGTCTATAATCATACTGTGGCCTGCAAACACATTTGCAGGGTCAGAGCCGCTTCTATTGCAAGCGACCACATAGCACTGGTTTTCAATTGCCCTGGCAATTAGTAGAGCCCTCCAATGAGCAAGTCTTACAAGCGGCCATTCTGCTGACACAAACAGTACCTTTGCTCCTTGTGAAGTATGTGTACGAACCCATTCTGGAAACCGAATATCATAGCATATCATTCCTGCAAGAGTTTCATTCTCCAGCTTGAAGAGACCAGTTGATGAACCGCTTTTTAAATAAAGATGTTCATCCATCAGCTTAAATAAATGGAGCTTGTCATAAGTATGAATAAGTTCCCCTGCTTTATTAATGACAAGAAGTGTATTGAAAATGCCGCCGTCCTTTTTATTGGCAACAGATCCGCCTATGATGTGAACTTGATATTTCTTGGCGGCTTGTTGGAAAAAGCTGACTGCTTTCTCTGCATTATTATCTGCAATTTCGGCAAGATGTGGTAAATCATAGCCTGTCGTCCATAATTCTGGAAGTATGACAATATCCGTCTCCTTTCCTTCACATGCTTCCTTTATCCTTTTTTCGACAACAAGAAAATTCTTTTCCGGGTCGCCAAAAATAATGTCCATTTGAATGATGCTTATATTCCATTCCAGGAAAATCACCCTCTATTCATCTCGATTTTAATCGCTTATAATGATAATCAACATTATATGTTTTATTCCCTTATTTCTTTTATAACACAAATAATTTGAATATTGTATATTTTATCGTGGGCTGCAGCAAGAAATGGTAGGTAAGCAGGACTGTATTAAACACGTGCATTATTTAGGAAAGTAGGTAGAAGGAATGAAGGAATTCCGTCAATCGGCCTTGTTAGACAGGCTGCCAGTACAATTTTTTGCTTCTCTTGTCGAGAAGGTCGCTGCATATGCAGAACAAGGCTATGATGTCATTAACTTAGGACAAGGCAATCCTGACCAGCCAACACCTGATTATATTGTCAAGAGTCTGCAGAAGGCTGCAGAAAACCCAATAAACCATAAGTACTCTCCATTCAGAGGATACCCTGCCTTGAAAAAAGCAGTTGCGGAGTTTTATGAAAGAGAGTATGCAGTGGAATTGGACCCAGAAACAGAGGTGGCTGTTTTATTTGGAGGAAAGGCAGGTTTAGTGGAAATTCCACAATGTCTACTTAATCCAGGTGAAATGGTGCTGTTGCCAGACCCAGGCTACCCCGATTATTTATCAGGGGTTGCACTTGCACAAGGAGAGATGGTCATGATGCCTCTCGAGGCGAAGAATCATTTTTTGCCCGATTATAATAAGCTTCCTAAAGCTGTTCTGGAGCAAACAAAACTAATGTTTTTGAATTATCCTAATAATCCAACTGGTTCAACTGCAACAGGCGAATTCTTTGAGGAGACTGTGTCTCTAAGTCTTCGGCATGATATTTGTGTGGTTCATGATTTTGCTTACGGGGCAATTGGGTATGACGGAAAAAGACCAATCAGTTTTATGCAAACTCCTAAAGCGAAGGAAGCAGGCATTGAAATCTACACTCTATCAAAAACTTTCAATATGGCAGGATGGAGGGTAGGCTTTGCAGTAGGAAACAAAAGTGTCATCTCTGCATTAAACCTTTATCAGGATCATCTTTATGTCAGTTTGTTTGGGGCGGTTCAAGAAGCAGCTATTACAGCACTGACTAGTTCCCTTCAGGAAGTAGAACAGCTTAACAGTATGTATGAGAGTAGAAGAGATGTCTTCATTAACGGTTTAAAGAGTATCGGCTGGAAGGTTGAGGCGCCGAGCGGCTCGTTTTTTACATGGCTGAAAGTTCCTGATGGCTTCACTTCCGAAGAGTTTGCAGACTATTTGCTTGATAAGGCCCATATTGCTGTTGCGCCAGGGACAGGATTTGGAGTATACGGGGAAGGTTATGTGAGGGCTGGCTTACTCACATCGGAAGAACGGCTTTTAGAAGCAGTACAAAGACTGAGTGAGTTGTCAATTGAATAAATTTTTGGGTTTGGGTACCCGTCGGAAATAAATCTGGCGGGTTCTCGCTTTTTCTGAAAGATAACGTCGAAAAGGAAGGTTAAATAATGTAAAAATTTGTATGGTTAAAATAATAAAAAGAGTAAAAAACAATAATATTTTTCAAAAATAAAATGAAAGCGCTTCACTGTTTTGGGGGTTTGTGGAAGTTTTTGAAGGTTTATTTGTCGAAAAGACGCTTTTTTTTTGACTATGATAATTCTAAATACCTATTTTAAAGAAAAAAATGTCTAATATTGCGATTCTATTTACTTTTATTTATTTTCTTGTAATAATTCATCAAGTAAACGTGAATTTGTCTTTACAAATAATTAATATAAATTGATTAGGAGGAAAGAAAGTGCAACCGAGGAAACAAGAATTACTGCTCGCTATACAAAAGAAAAGAGAGGTGATGATTGAGGAAGCAAAACGTTCAGGTTATACGAGTGAGGAAACAGTTAGATACAGTCAGGAACTCGATGAGCTGATTTTTCAGTATCAGCTGCATGTTCGGCTTCAAAAGACAAAAATGAATTTTGTGAAAAAATCATATAAATCAATGATCGTATGGCCCAAACATCTTATTTACCAGCACAACAATATTTCAGAGATATTATAAAATATTTTACAACTTTGTATTCCTTCGTTTAAAAAATTAAATAAAGATTAAGGTTAAAATTTACTTAACATCAAATGGCTGAAAGTCAATATCCTTTCTTCTCGCCTCCTTGGGACAATCTGTTATATTCCAAATATAAAAGACAACTAGTTACCGATTAACAAATCAGGTTAAGTCATATCTACTTTGCGCCATGCATTTTATCTGGAAAAGTAACAAAGCTTTGTGTACATAAGGAAAGTTTTTCTTTTATAGAAAAAACAGCATGAAGGATGATGACGAAAAAAGACCTTCAATATAATGCTGAAGGGTTATGGGAAAAGTTTATGCATTTAAGGTTAACATCTTATCACTATATCCCTTCTAACAGCTTTAAGGAATCCTTAAAGAAAGTTCCATACTTGGAGATTGTCTTTTTAAGAATTGTAAAAAGCCCTTATACTTATAAGGACTTTTTGCTAAGGCTTCCCATTAAAAGTTCATGTACTTATCGGCAGAATTATATCCACTTTTGTTCCTTTGTTTTCCACACTTGAAACATAAATTTCCCCATCAAATGATTGAATGATTCTTCTGCATACAACAAGACCTAGACCTGTTCCAGATGTTTTCGAAGTATAGAACGGCTCGAACAGCTTTTTTAATTCTGTTTCAGGAATGCCTACACCAGTGTCATAAACTGTAATACAAACACGATGGTTCAATTCTTTTAATTTTATTGTCAGGGTTCCGCCGTTTTCCATCGCTTCTAACGCGTTTTTTGTGACATTAAGAATAACCTGTTTCATTTGATCTGCATTGCAATAAACAAGCAGCTTTTTCTTCGGAGTTTCAAAATGGCATTCAACATTATAGAGGTTCGCCTCGGAAAGAATAAGGGGCTTTAACTCTGTAACAATATTATCAATGTTTAATTGCCGTTTTTTAAGTTCAGTCGGTTTGCCCAAGATAAGAAACTGGCTGACAATTTCATTAATTCTATTAATCTCTTTTTGAATAATAGAGAAATAGAATTGATCTTCGGTATCTTTATGCTTTTCACTTAACAGCTGTACCAGACCTTTAATGCCAGTTAAGGGGTTTCTGATTTCGTGTGCAGAGCTTGCTGCCATATTGCCTACCAATTCAAGCTTATGTAGTTCATTCTCTTTATTCTCTTGTTCTGCCTTCCGTTTGTGAATATAAAGTATGATGACAAAATACAATAATTGAAAGCAAATGAAAAAGATCACTAGTAAAGGCCAGTTCTTGCTTAAGATTTTTTCGGTTTTTATCTCTTTTTGCTCGACAATAATCTTCCAAGGTAAGCTGTTCATGGGCAATGCTATCGTTGCAGTATTTTGAGATATCGGTTTATTAATACTTATGATTGTTTGGTTTTCTTCATTAATGATCGAAATATTTCTTTTAGGTGTGAGCATTTCCATAACATTTGATAAATAGTCTACCCTTAAAAAAGCAATAATCAAGTTCACAACGTGTTGCTGTTCATCTAATACTGGTTTTGCAATTCCAATTACTTTTTGTCCATCTAAAAGATAATCGGTTTTATTTGAAACCGTCGTAGCCTTTGATTTGATAGCTTCCTCTACATACGCTTCTAGTGAAACATCCATTCCCTCAATTCTCCTGTCTGTTCCAGCAATTCTATTACCGGAAGAATCGAGAATATAAATACCTCCATACATTTGCTCCTGCATAAGAAGCTTTTTCAGGAAAATATCTTCCTTGTCTTTATCCCAAATACCTGGAGATGACTCCAACATGATACTGACAGTATTCAAGGAGTTAATTGTTTTATTTATAAAAGTATCCCACTGTCTTTGATGAACAGAAGCAATCCTGTATGCATTTCTGTCATGCTTTTCCATTTCTTCCTTCTCTTTAATAAATAGCAATATTCCTGCTGCCAGAAGAAAGGGAAAGATGGCAACAGTTATAAATAACATTAGCTTTTTAAGAATCATAGCACTTCTACTCCAATAAAATAACCGATTTGTTGTTTTATCATATTAGTATATAAACTAATAATATACCATAAATTCCAAAAGAAGTAAGCAAGTAGTTGCTTATCCTCTTGTTGAGGAAAATTCCTTATATAATCAAGTTGATTCCTTTTTAAAAAAAGGGTATGGTAAAGAAGAGAAATTGACATTTACAAGGAAAAAAAGTATAATTAATTTGAATTCGAGATATTTTTTTATAAAGGAAGAATAATTATGGGCAATGAAGAAACAAATCAATCTTTAAAATTATTTATCGTTTTGTCGAGAGCATATCGTGCAATTAACGAAAACGTCAATAAACTCATCCACACATATGGGTTGAATCCGACAGAGTTTGCTGTCTTAGAACTGCTGTATCATAAAGGTGACCAGCCGCTGCAGCAAATCGGCGGAAAAATTTTATTGGCAAGCGGAAGCATTACGTATGTTGTCGATAAATTAGAGGAAAAAGGCTTCTTGAAGAGGGTTGCATGTCCTACGGATAGAAGGGTGACGTTTGCCTCCATTACTGACAGCGGGAAAGAAATGATCGAAACAATCTTCCCGAGCCATGAACAAAGAATTCATGATCTTATGTCTGAGCTTTCCACGGAAGAAAAGGAAACAGTCATTCAACTTGTAAAAAGATTAGGCCTTTCTGCAAGCGGGAAAAAATAAGCAATATTTGATTAAAAGAGGGGGATTCCCCTCTTTTTTCTTGTCTCAAGTATCGTGAAAATAATATTTTAGTATAAACAAGTTTTACTCAGGATGCAGGAATTTGGAGGCTTGCTGTTTAATAAGATTAGGGAAGCATAAAGTATAAGATTGTTTTAATACAATGCAACTAAATTAACTAAGGATAATAGTTTGGAGGAATATAGATGAAGTTTTCAGAATTTACATACGAAAGACCAGATGTACCTAAGATTAAAAAAGAGATGGAAGCATTACTAGCAGCATTTAAAAATGCAGAAAATGTTGATCAGCAAATTGCAGCAACGGAGGAAATTAATAAGATTCGGAATGATGTTTCCACACAGTTTAATATTTGCTATATACGCCATTCTGTTGATACTGCTGATGAATTTTATCAACAAGAGCAGGATTATATTGATGAAATTTCTCCTGAAATAGAAGGTTTGGAAACGAAGTATTACGAGGCACTTGTTCAATCGAAGTTTAAAGAGGAGCTTGAAGCAAAATGGGGTAGTCAATTATTTGCATTGGCTGAAGCCCAGTTGAAAGTTTTCTCAGAAGATGTAATGTCCTTGTTGCAGCAGGAAAATAAGCTTTCAACTGAATATACAAAGCTTATAGCATCTGCAAAGATTGAATTCGATGGTGAAGAAAGAACTTTAGCGCAGATGGAGCCGTTTGCTGAATCAAAAGACCGTGCTATCCGCAAAGAAGCAAATGAAAAGAAGTTTGCCTTTCTTGCGGAGAATGAGAGTCAGCTTGATCGGATTTATGATGATATGGTTAAGGTCCGAACAGAAATTGCAAAAAAATTAGGATACAATAGTTTTGTTGAGCTTGCTTATTACCGTATGTATCGTACAGATTATGATGCAAAGATGGTTGCAAAGTTCAGAGAACAGGTGAAGGAGCATATTGTCCCTCTTGCTACTAAATTGAAGGAGAGACAGAAGAACCGTATTGGAGTAGATGCTCTGAAATATTACGATGAGCCTTTCAATTTCATATCAGGTAATGCGGCGCCTAAAGGTGATCCGGATTGGATTCTTGAGAATGGGCAAAAGATGTACGATGAATTGTCATCTGAAACGGGCGAGTTTTTTAAACTGCTAAAAAGTAATGAGCTCATGGACTTAGTCGCAAAAAGGGGAAAAGCGGGCGGAGGTTATTGCACCTTTATTGAAAATTATAAAACGCCGTTTATCTTCTCTAACTTTAATGGAACATCCGGTGATATTGATGTATTGACACATGAAGCAGGGCATGCATTCCAGGTGTATTCAAGCGGTGCTAATTTTGATATCCCAGAATATTACTGGCCGACATATGAAGCAGCGGAAATTCATTCAATGAGCATGGAGTTTTTCACATGGCCATGGATGGAACTTTTCTTTAAGGAAGATGCGGACAAATATAAGTTTTCACATTTAAGTTCTTCCTTGCTTTTCCTTCCATATGGAGTTTCTGTAGACGAGTTTCAGCATTGGGTTTATGAAAACCCGGAAGCAACTCCGAAAGAAAGAAAGCAGGCATGGAGAGAAATAGAACGAAAGTACTTGCCCCATAAAGATTATGATGGAAATACCTATTTAGAAGAGGGCGGCTTCTGGCAAAGACAATCCCATATTTACACATCTCCGTTCTATTATATTGATTATACTCTTGCTCAAATATGTGCTTTCCAATTCTGGAAGCGTTCAAGAGAGAATCAAGAAGATGCATGGGCAGATTATGTGAAACTATGCCAGTTGGGAGGAAGCTTGCCTTTTACAAAACTAGTAAAGTCAGCGAACCTCATATCACCATTTGAAGACGGCTGTGTCGAGTCAGTTATTGGAGAAATTGACACTTGGTTAAATTCTGTTAATGATAGCAAATTATAAAAAGAAAGAAGACCAGATCATTTTGGATTTGGTCTTCTTTTATTATGCTTAGAAACAGAAATTGGCGGTACTGCTGTTTTTTGTGAAGGACATATGGAAACACTTTAGGGCATACTACTAAAATAGCCGATATCCAGGATAACCAATGTGGAATGATGTAATGAGCATCGCGGATTGTCAGCTGAATAAGGTCAACAGCAAGCCTGATTAGGGGAAGTTCGATGCTTCCATTGTGAAGGTATTTGCCGACATTCTTTAATTGATTAATAAGAAAACAGGCTCTGCTGAAATAGTAAAGGATGGGGAAACTTGCTTCCTTATATCGGGAAATTGTTTGGTGAATTAATTATGTACAGGCGGCAGTTTAGTTTGCTGCTTAATTTGTTCAAATCTCCTTTATAAAATAAGTGTGTCAAAACGGACATAAAGGTACTTAGTGAGAAGAAGACTAAATAGAAAAAAAAAACCGGCAAGAATTCCTTGCCGGTTTTGTGTTATTCGTAAATTTCTGTTTTAATTTCTTTTTCAGAAGGGTCCCAAATCATGATTGCTTTTGATTCTTCATTTGTTCCTGAAAGCTGAACCGTGATCGGTAAATAATCTGGGAGTATTTGTGATTCAATTTTGCCGCCGACATATTCTATCATAGCCGTAGTTTCGGAAGAAGTGATACTAGGAGCTTCAATATCGAGAGTGATATTGGACAACTCATCTTCTTCATACAAAAGCTTTCCAGTCATGATAATATTCAATGATTTAAACTGAGTTTGAATATCTTCCTCAAGGGTTGAAAGCACATTAGATAACGAACGGTCTAGGCTCTCAAAGGTACTGGAAGGAAAGGCAATATACTTTCTATTTATATCATTCCATTTAGCAATTGTATTGTCATTTTTGTCTATATATGAGGAAGCTAAAAATTTCCCTGGCACGATATTGCCTTTATTTGTTTCTTCATAAAGAGTTAAAAATATCGGAACATCTGGTATTTCGCTGTTTGCTCTTATTCTTTTAAGAATTGTTTCCGCGATATTTTTTCCTTGTTCCTCGACTTCGTTTTTGCCGTTCTCCGTCTGATCTACCTTGATTTCATCTGTATAAACCAAACCGGCGTTGTCAGTCGCACGAATATAATAGATCTTATTCAGAGAAATAGCTAAGGAGATACCTTGAATTTTTCCTTTGCTATTCACATAATCTTGTTCGAGAACATGTGAGAGCACTTTCGGACTTTTTTTCTCATCCTTTAATATGTCACCAGTATCAGTTAAGGCTGGATTGAGCCCATTTATTTTATCATCTGACTTCCTGGCAATCCAGCTGTTTATTGTGGCTGAATCCAAATATTGTCCTTCTTGAAGTAAGTAGTTATCAGTTGGGAAATGGTCTGTCGATAAATCCATTAAGCCCATTTCAAGCTCCTTTATGTCGACTAAATTATCAACATTGTTTACAATAGCACCTCTAGCAATATTGACCTTAACAGGCTCTGCTATCCGGTAAATTTCTTTGTTTTGGATGACGGTAGTTGGAACAGTTTCTTCTGTGCCGCCATTTCCAGTGTCGTTACTACAAGCCGCGAGCAGTGACACTAAAACCGTACTCAGTAATAATTTCTTGTATTTCATTAAAGTAGCTCCTAACATGAGTAAAAATATGTACAAAATGCATACCATGTGCATGGCAGCACGAAAAAGTCTTGATAAAAAACCAAAGAATAGTTTGTAAAGCCACTGTTTATTCTACCATGTAGATTTTTTTTAGTAAAATGATGACTGATAGAGTGTGGGAGTTTAATGAAATTATTTTGTTCTTATCCATATAAAATCTCCTCCCATTGTAACGCCGCCGCTTATGGTGTTTTATGGTAAAATAAAGGGGGAATATGTAAGTCAATGTTGGAGGGGAAATGTGTACCAACCAAAATGGAGCAAAGCAAAAAAACATTTAAAAAGTTTCTTAAGTCCATCTTTAAAAAATAAAGTTGATTATCAGATTATCAATTATCGTAAAGCACATGACCGGTTAGGAAGAGCGGTAATTACGGTGGATAAAAAAGAAATATGGAATATGTGCACAATTACAGCCGAAATCGCCCATGTCCGAAAAGAGCGTGCGATTATCAGGACTTCGGCAGAGGTGTATGATATAGACAGTCCCAACAAGAGATGGGATCTGGCTCATGAACAGATAAAGGGGGAGGGAATCTTCGCCCAATATGATTTTTTTGATGCATTGCAAGAATACTACAGCACACCAATTAATGTATCTTTACAATCAAGCAATATACTGATAAAAATATTAGGATTAATGGATAGACGAGTCGGTAAAAGAACATTGATTCGACTCAATGGCTCCTTTCAAACAGAATCCGAACTTGTGCAATTATTTTACAAACTAAGATGTGAAGCGGAAGGAATAAAAGTTTACAAGTAAAAAACGCTCAGAGAATCTTCTGAGCGTTTAAACGTTTATTGGACAACTGTGCTGCTGTTTACTTCTTTAATAATGATTTTATCATCTTCTAAAACGGCAGTAAGTTCTGCAGAATCTGGCTCATCTAAGATGAAGTCAGCAAGGCTGTCTTCTAGATGCTCTTGAATGACTCTTCTAAGCGGACGAGCACCGAAGTCTGGGTGTGTTCCTAATTCTACAAGTTTTTCTTTTGCCTCATCTGATACCGTTAATGAAATATGCTGTTCTGCCAAAGCAGCAGTTAGGTCTTCAAGTAATAAATCGGTAATTTGCAACAGATGTTCTGTTTCTAATGATTTAAATTCGACAATCGCATCAAAACGGTTTAAAAATTCAGGTTTGAAGAAATTGCCCAATGACTGTAACAGCGTGCTTTCTTCAATTGCAGCATTATTTTCAAAGCCAACAACAATACGTTTATGGCTGACACCAGCGTTGCTTGTCATGATGATGACACTATCTTTAAAGCTTACTGTCCTGCCTTGGCTGTCAGTCAATCTGCCATCTTCTAAGATTTGCAGGAAGATTGATTGAACATCAGGATGTGCCTTTTCGATTTCGTCTAACAGAATAATGCTGTAAGGGTTACGTCTTACTTGTTCTGTCAGTTGGCCAGCTTCTTCATGGCCAACATAGCCAGGAGGAGAGCCGATGATTTTGCTGATACTGTGTTTTTCCATGTATTCACTCATATCTAAGCGAATCATGCTCTCTTTGCTTCCGAATAATTCGTTCGCTAATGTTTTTGTTAACTCAGTTTTACCGACACCAGTAGGTCCGACAAACAAGAAGCTTCCAATTGGTCTGTTTTTAGATTTTAAACCAGCGCGGCTTCGTTTAATAGCTTTCGCCACTTTAAGAACAGCTGCTTTTTGCCCAATAACTTTAGCTTCTAAATTATCTGCTAAGTTTTTCATTTTTTGCTGTTCGTCTTGTTGAAGTTTACCTACAGGAATGCCAGTTTTCTTCTCAATCAGTTCTTGAATTAGCGTAACGTCCACGACAGGTTTTTCTGTATTTGGGTTATTCAAAGCTTTTTCAAGCTCCTGTTCCTCTTTACGCAAGTGTGCCGCAGCTTCATAGTTCTCTTCTTTAAGAGCAGCTTCTTTTTCTTTTGCAATCTCTGCTAGACGATTGTCTATTTCGTCTGTATTTGTGTAGCTCGAAGCTAAGTTCATTTTAGAGCCAGCTTCATCAAGTAAATCAATCGCTTTATCTGGCAAGAAACGGTCCTGAATATAGCGGTGTGACAATTCTACACATGCTTTAATTGCTTCATCTGTATAAGATACTTCATGGAATTTTTCGTATTTGTCTTTAATTCCTTCCAAGATAGAAATAGCTGCAGAAACAGTTGGCTCTGCCACTTGAATTGGCTGGAATCTTCTTTCAAGCGCAGCATCTTTCTCGATTTGACGATATTCTTTAAGTGTTGTCGCACCGATAATGTGCAGTTCTCCTCTAGCTAGGGCAGGTTTAAGGATATTTCCTGCATCCATTGAGCCTTCAGCTGACCCTGCTCCCACCAATTGGTGAATTTCATCGATAAAGACAATAACATTTTTTCTTTCTTGGATTTCTTGAATAATTTGCTTCATCCGCTCCTCGAACTGTCCACGTATTCCAGTATTAGTCACTAAGGAAGCAACATCAAGTAAATAGATTTCTTTGTTTTTCAGCTTTTTAGGCACATTTCCTTCTGATATCTTCAATGCCAAGCCCTCTGCGATTGCCGTTTTACCAACACCTGGCTCACCAATGAGTACTGGGTTGTTTTTATTTCTTCTATTTAATATTTCAATCACTCTGTCGATTTCATTTTCACGGCCGATGACAGGATCAATTAAACCCGCATTAGCTAAATGATTTAAGTTTTTGCCGAATTTATCTAGAATACCATTTGTTTTATGAGATGGAGCTTGTTGATTTTCTTTGCTTGCCCCTGATTGTTGAAAGTTTTGATTTAATGATTTAAACAATTCATCAAAAGGGGAAGATTGATGGAAAAACATTTGGTTAGATGGAGATGCCATTTTTTGTTTTTCTTTTTGGTAGCAGCTGTGGCATAGGTTTACAGTGTTTTCTTCATTATTTAGAACAAAACGTAAGCTCACATTAGCATAGTTTGATTGGCAAATTTGACATTTCATTTAAAAATCCTCCTTTTGGAATTTGATCAAGTTTGACCTTTTGTAATTATGATTATACTTTGACCTTTTTTGACTTTCAACTATTTTGCTTGTTGAAATTATTGGAAATTTTTTTCGACTTACAAAGTAGCTCCATTCCATCAATAAGGAAAGTTTATAGACACTTTAGCGGAAATAAATGAGGATTACAAAGAAAATGCTCGGCATTGTTTGTCCATTTTGTCATATAGATTAGGTAAGGAGGGAAATATGTGAAAAACAAGTGGAGTGGAGCTTTTCAGCTTGCAGCTGTATATGTAGGTACTGTTGTTGGAGCTGGTTTTGCAACAGGAAAAGAAATAGTGGAATTTTTCTCTCAGTTTGGCATGATCGGATTATTTGGGATACTTGCTTCGGGCTTAATATTCTCTTTTTTAGGATCAAAATTAATGAGGATTTCCGTAAAAATAAAAGCAAGATCATATCAGGAATTTACAATATTTCTGTTCGGCAGGATAGCCGGAAGTTTAGTGAATGTCCTAATGCTAATCATGCTTATCGGAGTTTGTGCTGTCATGCTGTCAGGGGCAGGGGCGGTTTTTGAAGAGCAGCTTGGTTTAAGCAAAGCCTTCGGAGTGGTCTTTACCATTGTCCTTTCATTGGTAGTTATGCTTGTTGGCATGAAGGGCTTGTTTGCTGTTAATACATTTGTTGTACCTATTATGATAACTTTCAGTTTTATATTGTTTTGTTTGTCTTTTCAGCTGCCTGGCTTTATTGACCGTATTGATGATTATTCTATCGTGAATTGGAAAGGGGTGACATCGCCATTTTCTTATACAGCATTGAATCTTTCACTGGCAATTGCTGTGCTTGTGCCGGCAGCTTCTGAAATAGGAGATGACGAAACGGTAAAGTGGGGAGGAATTATCGGTGGCATTGCTTTAATGTTTATTCTTCTTTCGAGCCATTTCACCTTAATTATGCTTGATAATATTGATAGCTATGCGATTCCGATGGCGTCTATAATGAGAGAGCTGGCCCCGAATTTATCCTGGATATATATTTTAGTTATATATGGGGAGATATTTACATCTGTCATAGGTAATGTATATGGGCTGGAACGGCAATTGAACCAGTATATACGAATCCCTGGGATATTCATCATTGCCTTAATATTTTCTGTGTCTTATTTAATTAGTTTTATTCATTATGGAACACTGCTGTCTTGGCTATATCCGCTTTTTGGGTATATCAGCCTTGTTTTTTTACTGCTTTTATGGGCCAAGCCAATCCCACAAAAAAATGTCTGACTCCAAAAAGAGTCAGACATTTTTAATATTAATTAATAAGCGCCTGTAGCGGGGAAGGGATACGGCCGCCGCGGTCAACAAGCTTTTGGGAGCTGTATGGATTAACACCCATAACAGGAGCTCTGCCAAGCAAACCGCCGAATTCAACCATTTCTCCTTCTTTTTTACCAGGTACAGGGATAACACGAACTGCAGTAGTTTTTTTGTTAATCATTCCGATTGCTGCCTCATCAGCGATAATTGCTGAAAGGGTAGCAGGAGAAACGTCTCCTGTAAGAGCAATCATGTCTAGCCCTACAGAGCATACACATGTCATCGCTTCAAGTTTAGATAAGGTTAAGCTATCATCAAGAATTCCGCGAATCATTCCATTATCTTCACTGACAGGAATGAAGGCACCACTTAAGCCGCCTACATAGGAGCTTGCCATTGCGCCTCCTTTTTTAACAGCATCGTTCATTAGAGCAAGTGCGGCAATAGTCCCGTGTGTACCAACACGCTCTAGGCCAATTTCTTCTAAAATATCTGCAACACTATCATTAATGGCATTTGTTGGAGCTAAGGAAAGATCCATGATTCCGAATGGAACGCCTAATCGTTCTGCGACAACACGTCCGATCAGCTCACCGGCACGAGTAATCTTAAACGCTGTTTTCTTAATAATGTCAGAAACCTCACCCAAATCAGCATCCGGATATTTACGAAGTGCGCTCAACACAACACCAGGTCCGCTGACACCGACATTAAGGACAACTTCTCCTTCACCAGCTCCGTGGAAGGCACCTGCCATGAATGGATTGTCTTCAACAGGATTACAGAAAACAACTAGTTTTGCACAGGCTAGACCGTTTTGGTCTTTCGTGCGTTCTGCCGCGTTTTTAATGATAATTCCCATTTGTTTAACAGCATCCATATTTATACCTGTTCTAGTTGTAGCAACAGAAATGGATGAGCAGACTCTTTCTGTCACAGCCAAGGCTTCTGGCAAAGCATCAAGCAATGTTTGATCACCTTTTGTGATGCCTTTATGGACAAGAGCTGAATAGCCACCAATAAAATCAACATTCAAGACTTTTGCTGCCTTATCCAACGTTTTTGCGAGCTCAATTGCCTGTTCTACTGTAGCATTTCCAAGGATTTCAGCAATCGGGGTAATGGAAATTCGTTTATTAATAATGGGAATTCCATATTCCTTTTCAGCCGCTTCAGCAACTTCTGTCAATTTGTTTGCATAAGTAGTGATTTTTTTGTAAACGGCGTTGTTCATTTTTTCAAAATCAGAATCAGCACAATCATAAAGGCTGATTCCCATTGTGACTGTACGGATGTCCAAATTTTCCATTTGGACCATATTGATTGTTTCCATCATTTCGTTTAATGCAATCTTCACAATTTCCCCTTCTTTCTCAAACGCGATGCATTGATTGGAATATGTCTTCTAATTGTATGTTAATTTTTAAACCAAGCTGATTTCCTAATTCATCCAGTTGCTGGCGCAAATCGTCAAGATTTTCTTTTTGAGTAATATCTACTATCATCATCATCGTAAAAAAGTCCTGTAGAATCGTTTGGCTAATATCCAAAATATTGACATTGTTTTCTGATATGACTGTAGTCACTTTGCTGATAATTCCTACCTGGTCTTTGCCTACTACACTTACAACTGCACGTCGCTGCTGCATTATATCACCTCATTTTTATGATGGTCTTTTGTTAAGAACGCTTCTTCACAACTTATTATGGGGAGATATAGAATATTTTGCTGCTATTTTCCCATTAATATGTAGGTATCTGTTTAGAGGTGGTTCCACAAAAAGACAATAACATTTTGTACACGGTCAAAGAGAAAGACTTTCCTTCCTGAAACAGAAAAAAGAAGATCGGAGTTCTCCAATCTTCTTGTCAGGAAAGAATAACGAATACACTATAAAAGTATAGATCAGTTACTCTCCTGTCCTTTTACCTGAGATTGTGAATCCTTCGGTGCCTATAAAGTAGGTCTCTCCAGAAGCTGCTCCTGCCATAGTGTGATCCATGACATTCAACGCACGCTATTCGCATATAAAATTATATTGTGATGTTATCAGTTTTTTTTGATTTGGTCAACAACAAATAAGAGTCATAAGACGGCCTCTTCCATTACTATCAGAAAAAGAAGAAGAGTTGGATAAATCAAGGCAAGGGCGTTTAAGCTAACAATGATAAAAAAAGGAGGTGTATGATCAATGACGAAATCAAAAAGAGAAGAAGAAAGAGAATGGACAGTACGTAAGCAAAAACAAAAACCACATGGCAAAGTGAAAACAAAAAAAGAGCTAGCAGAAGAATAGAATTACTGAAAAATGGCGATCAGCTCTAGAAAATCCAGGCTATTGTGACAAAAAAAGCATAAGTTTTTAAAGTTATCTCTATATGTAAAAGATATTGATTCGCGCAAAAGAGGTGGAACTTCTTCGGGGTTAACAAGACAGACGAGCCAAGCACGGGCTTTTGCCGTACTTGCCGCAAGCGCACGGAACCCCTGTAGTAGAAATCGATAGCCCCTGTTTAAGAGGATATAATACACAATAGAAATTGTAGATCAATTACCTTTTAAAGGCGTGTATGTACAAATAGAAGCCGGCTATCATAAGCCGGCTTCTATTATTTAATGATTTTGTAATTTTTATGATTAACGACAGTTCTTTGCTCTAATTCAAGATCACGATAATTATCCATATATGTCAAATCTACTATTACTGAATTCTCATTTACTTTTTCTACAATTCCTTGCAATCCTCTAAACTCAATGATATTGCCAACCTCAGCTCTCTTCATCTGTAATCTCTCCTTATATGCCAAATTTATATTATTCAGTATATTTTAGTTTGCACTAAAAATACTATCTCGTAAAGAAATATGGATATATGATGAACATATAAAAGTGATAGTATATCCACCTTCTGTAATACTCAAATTAACCGCTTACCTTTTATTAAATGGTTTGTGTTAATAAGCCGTACTTATGGAAAAACCACTTCTTTAGAAGCATGACTTATGTATGCCTATCAGACTGGATTCTAAGTTAGAAAGTTAGATACATATCACAATGATTGACGTTATTATAGCATAGTTTTTATGAATTGGTAATTATATGTACTTGCACCCTTCATATAGACATCCTATGCAGGAGACGGCAAATTTGTTTCCAATAAACATGTGTGATAATAATATTTGTATGTACCTTCTTAAAAGAAATGATAAATACACTAAAAAAAGGTAGGGAATCTAAGTTTATGTTACAAGAAGAAATCATTAGCGTGTTAGAGCAGTTGAAATCTGGAGAGGTCAAGCAATATAAGGTAACTAAAGAGAATTTTCTTGCTTTCCGAATCGAACTTGTAAAAAGGGAAGACTTTAAGCATTACAGAGGTATTGCACAGAGGGGCGGCGAGGTTATTTATGAGTACCTTGCAGAGCCGAGAAGTTAATATTCCGTTTAAGTAGAACTAGTTGAAAAAAAACAATTGTTATCTAAGTAGACAGCTTTTTTAAATATGTGCGATATTTTTCATTGTCTCATCGGAAAAGAAATGCTATCCTACTTTTGAGATGTCTTTTTTAAAAATAACTTAAATAGCTGATAATTATCACTAATTTACATTTTTTCTTGTGTTTTTGGAAAAAACTATAATGGTCAAATAATATATATAAAAGTGTTGATTTTACAAGAAACAGAACAATCCAGCAAGTCTTGCTGCTCGATCGAATGGGACAAGTTTAAAAATTTACATCTTTTATACTTTAAGTTTACAATAGTAGCTATAAAATTATATATTTAGTTATGGATAAACGATTCTTGACTATTATATATGGTTGTTTAAGTTGAAAAGGCTTAATGCATCTTATTTATTATTTGAATGAAGGAGTTTGATTTTAATGGTAGAAAAACAATTTAAAGTTATCGCAGATACAGGGATTCATGCGCGTCCGGCAACTCTTTTAGTACAAGCTGCAAGCAAGTTTGACTCTGAAATTAACTTAGAGTTTAAAGAAAAGAAGGTTAACCTTAAGTCAATCATGGGTGTTATGTCCCTTGGTATTGGTCAAGGCGCTGACATTAAAATCATTGCAGAAGGCAGTGACGAAACAGAAGCGATTAACGGCCTAGAAGAAACATTGAAAAAGGAAGGACTTGCTGAATAATGAGTTTTTTACAAGGAATTGCTGCCTCTAGTGGAATTGCCATAGCTAAAGCGTATCGTTTGGTAGAACCGGACCTATCTTTTGAAAAGAAAACAGTAGAAGATGCTGCTGCTGAAATTAACCGTTTTCAAGCTGCTCTTTCTACTTCAAAGCAAGAGTTGGATGCTATTCGTGAAAAAGCGAACAAAGAATTGGGTGCTGATAAAGCAGCAATCTTTGAAGCGCATCTGTTGGTACTAAGCGATCCAGAATTAATCGCTCCAATTGAAGATAAAATCAACACAGAATCAGTAAATGCTGAAGTTGCCTTAAAAGAAACGACAGATATGTTCATTAACATGTTTGAATCAATGGATAATGAGTACATGCAAGAGCGTGCTGCTGATATCCGTGACGTAACTAAAAGGGTTCTTTCTCACTTGCTAGGTGTTCATTTAGCTAACCCAAGCATGATTTCAGAAGAGGTTGTAGTTGTTGCAGAGGATTTAACTCCATCTGATACAGCTCAATTGAACCGTCAATTTGTTAAAGGTTTCACTACTGATATCGGTGGAAGAACTTCTCACTCTGCTATCATGGCTCGTTCTTTGGAAATTCCTGCAGTTGTAGGAACGAAAAAAGTAACGCAAGAAATCTCTAACGGCGATTTAGTAATCGTTGACGGATTGAAAGGTGAAATTCACATCAATCCAACACCAGAAGTGGTGGAAAGCTACAAAAAAGTTGCTGCAGAATACGAAGAGCAAAAAGCTGAATGGGCTAAGCTTGTTAATGAGAAAACTGTCAGCTCTGACGGCGTTCATGTAGAATTGGCAGCAAACATCGGTACTCCAAACGATTTAGAAGGTGTTACTTCAAATGGTGGAGAAGCAGTTGGTCTTTACAGAACAGAATTCCTATACATGGGCAGAGATCAGCTTCCAACAGAAGATGAGCAGTTCGAATCCTATAAAGCGGTTCTAGAAGGAATGAAAGGTAAGCCGGTTGTTGTCCGTACATTGGATATCGGCGGAGATAAAGAGCTTCCATACCTTGAACTTCCAAAAGAAATGAACCCATTCCTAGGCTTCCGTGCAATTCGTCTATGTCTTGAAGAGACTGGTATCTTCCGTACGCAATTAAGAGCATTGCTTCGTGCGAGCTCATATGGTAACTTGAAAATCATGTTCCCGATGATTGCAACATTAAACGAATTCCGTGCTGCTAAAGCATTGCTAGAAGAAGAAAAAGCTAACTTGACTGCTGAAGGCGTAACTGTAGCAGATAAAATTGAGCTTGGAATCATGGTTGAAATTCCTTCTACAGCTGTATTGGCAGATCAATTTGCTAAGGAAGTTGACTTCTTCAGTATCGGAACGAATGACTTGATCCAATACACAATGGCTGCAGACCGCATGAACGAAAGAGTTTCTTACCTGTATCAGCCTTACAATCCATCAATTCTTCGTCTTGTTAAGATGGTTATTGATGCTGCGCATAAAGAAGGCAAATGGGCTGGAATGTGCGGAGAGATGGCTGGAGACGAAACAGCGATCCCATTATTGTTAGGTTTAGGATTGGATGAATTCTCTATGAGTGCTACATCTATCCTTAAGGCGAGATCACAAATTCTTAGCCTGTCTAAAAAAGAGATGGAAGAGCTTGCTGAAAAAGCATTGCAAATGTCTACAACAGAAGAAGTTATGGAAGCAGTTAAAGCTGCAGCAAAACTTTCTTAATCAGGCATAAAAATAAATTATTTTATAGAAAAAGGGTAAATAAATGTTTAGAGTTGCTCTCTGGCGGGTAAAACTAAACTAAGCACAGGCACTTAAAGTTTTTAAGTTTGCTAAGCTATTCTCATTTTCCCCTTATTTGACTGACTAGTAGCCTAGTCAGTCCTTTTTTTAGCCATTTTTCTCATGTGCAGTTAATGAATTTAAGTCAGCCCATATGGTATGATGGTTAGGAACAGGTAGTAGGATTTAATATAAGAATCAGGGGAGGGAGAACTTGAATGCTGTCTAATGAAAATACGGTAATTGGATTTATCGGTATTGGCGTTATGGGAAAAAGCATGGCACGAAACCTTATGAAAAAAGGGTACTCGGTTGTTGTCTATAATCGTACAAAGGAAAAAGCGGAGGATTTGCTGCAAGAAGGCGCTGCTTGGGCAGACAGTCCAAAAGAAGCAGCTGAAATAGCCAATGTTATCATTACGATTGTTGGCTACCCTAAAGATGTTGAAGAGGTGTATTTAGGGGAGAATGGAATTATAACTAATGGGAAAGAAAATACATATTTAATTGATATGACAACATCGACTCCGAGCTTGGCAAAAAGGCTTTATGAAGAAGCTAAGAGCAAAAGCATGCATGTATTGGATGCTCCTGTTTCTGGCGGAGATATTGGAGCGAGAGAGGCTAAGCTGTCGATCATGGTTGGTGGAGATAAGGAAGCCTACGATGATGTACTGCCAATTTTCGAAATTTTGGGAACGAATATCGTTTATCAAGGTGCTGCAGGCTCTGGTCAGCATACAAAGATGTGCAACCAGATTGCAATTGCCTCCAATATGATCGGTGTTTGTGAAGCCATTGTTTATGCGGAAAAAGCAGGCTTAAACCCAGAAAGTGTCCTTAAAAGCATTTCAACAGGAGCTGCTGGCAGCTTTTCGCTGAGTAATTTGGCTCCGCGAATGATTAAAGGGGACTTTGACCCAGGTTTTTATATTAAGCATTTTATTAAGGATATGAGAATTGCCATGGAAGAAGCAGAAAAAATGGGGATGGAAACACCAGGATTGACACTTGCGGAAAGTTTATACAGCAGGCTTTCTGCCTTAGGACAAGATGAGATGGGCACTCAGGCTTTATATAAATATTGGCACCAATAAATAATAATAATTAGAAGGCTCTCTTCCGGCGCGGAAGAGAGCCTTTATCTTACTTTAATGAGAAGTCAAATAAGCTGCAAGTCTATCACATGCCTCTTTTAATGTATCAAAAGAATAGGCAAATGAAATGCGGAAATAGCCTTCGCCTAATGATGAAAAGGCGCTGCCTGGAACAACAGCCAAATTGGCTTTTTCAACTAAATCCAAGCAAAAGTCAAAAGAGCTAATACTTGATACAGGTATCTTGATGAAAAAGTAAAAGGCACCGTCAGGGTTAATGACTTCTAGGCCCATATCTGTAAGGCGGGAATGAAGGTAGTCCCGTCTTTTTTTATATTCCGCCTTCATGGCCAAGCTGTCATCGATGCCGACAGTTAATGCCTGTAAGGCGGCTTGCTGGGAAATAGATGACGCGCATGTCACGTTATATTGGTGGACTTTTAATATTTGTTGACAAATAGTTTCCGGAGCAAACAGGAAACCAATTCTCCAGCCTGTCATGCTATGAGATTTAGATAAACCATTAATCACCATTGTTTTTTCTCTTAGAAAACTGCCGATAGAAATATGGTTTCCATCAAAGAGGAGCTCACTGTAAATTTCATCTGCCAGTACGAATATATCTTTGTCTTTAAGAAGATCAGCTATAGCCATAAGTTCTTGTTCATTAAGGCTGACACCTGTAGGGTTGCTCGGATACGGTAACACGATACATCTAGTCTTATCTGTTATGTATGGTTCAATAAGCTCAGCAGTAAAGCGGAACTCATTATTTGTAATATCAACATAAACAGGTTCTGCACCGCAAAGGCGAACGATCGGCTCATATCCAGGATATACAGGACCTGGAAGAATCACCTCGACACCTTCCTCTAAAATTGTCCGGAAGGCAATATCGATAGCTTCGCTTGCGCCAGTTGTTACAATTACCTCTGTCTGGGGATTATAGTTCAAGCTGTATTTTTTGTTAACAAAGCTACAAGCCGCCTCTCTAAGTGAAAGGTCTCCTGCATTATGGGTATATGTCGTAAAATCTGCATCAATTGCTTTTTTGGCAGCTTCTTTAATATGATCAGGTGTGGGAAAATCAGGCTGTCCTATCGTAAGTGAAAGCATGCCTTCTTTGCCTGCAACCATGTTGGAGAATTTGCGGATACCGGATATTTCAATATCCTTTACTTTTTTGTTTATCAAATATTCCATGTTTTCCACCTTATTTTTTTTATTTTCTGCTTATTATTAGTATCATAACAAATCCAAGTTATCTTGAAAACAGTAGCATGACCATAAAAAAAAGCACTTTTAAAAAAGTGCCGCAGTGTGTTTAGAGGCTTTAATACCCATAATCCCAATCTATATCATTTTTAAGAAAAACTAATTCACCATTTTCGGGCACAAGTTTAGAATCATTATCCTCTGTTGCTGAAAAGTCTACAATGTTTTCAATGATGGTGATAGATGAATCAAGGTTAAAGAAAATGGCTGTACCATTTATCATTTTACGTCCCCCCTTACATGCTCCACTTACTTACTGTAGCTCCTATAGAATATCCTATTCGTTAATGGTAAATCCGATTAGATTTTAGCTGGAAATTCACAAAGATGTGCATTTTTTAAGGACAATTTTAGGCATTTGAAGTTTTCCAATACAGTTTATTTACATAAAAAGGGTTGTTTACTTTAATTTGAGCAGATAAGATGGAAAAGGAGGGGTTATTTACCATATGTGTATGGAAAATGGAACGAATGAAATTGGTGCCTAGAATGCATGCTCTTAATTGAAATTCATATAATAAATAAACCAATTCTAATGATACGAAGGAGGTCAATTATAGATGGAACAACGAAAAACCCAATCGCAGGATTTACGGGGACCCGCATTGTATTTTTCTTTGCCGATACTCGCTTGGGCTCTCTATGATGCTGCAAACACGATATTTTCTTCTAATATCAACACCATATTTTTTCCATTATATTTAAAAGAAATAATTGGCTCAAATGAGGTTCAAGATCAAATAGCCAGTACACTAATATCCTATTCCAATGCTTTTGCAAGTCTTCTGCTAGTATTATTTTCACCATTGTTTGGTGTGTTGATGGATAGAACAGGGAGAAAAAAGAAATATATAATCGTTTTTACAATCTTTACTGTTATTTGTACTGTACTTATGGGAGTTTTCGGAGGGATAACTTTCCAAGATTCCATAATGGGTATACCAATGTCATTATTTATCGTCATTCTATTATTTGTATTAGCTAAGTTTACTTACCATTCTAGTCTAGTATTTTATGATGCAATGATTTCTGATCTCGGCACAAAAGAACAGCTTCCGCTTATTTCTGGATTTGGCGTCGCGGTCGGATATATGGGGACATTGATTGGCTTGCTCGTTTACATTTTTGTTGGAGACGGTGACTTTTATCGATCATTTATACCCACAGGCTTGCTGTTCTTATTATTGTCTCTTCCGCTTTTCTTTATTATCAAGGATTCACCAAAGCAAATTACAGAAAAGCAATCATTTTTGTCCGGCTATAAGGAAATCTATCAAACTTTCAAGCAAGCAAAAAATTACCGTAAGATATTTACATTTATGATTGCCTATTTTTTCTTAAATGATGCAGTTGCTACTACCATTGCGATGATGGCTGTTTATGCACAGGCAATAGTTGGGTTTTCCACTGGTAAATTTATTGTTTTATATTTAGTCTCAACATTATCAAGTATTATTGGTTCCTTTATTTTTGGCTATATCGCTAAAAGAATTGGTGCATATCATTCAATCAAAATTGTTGGGATTCTCTTAGTTGTTGCCTTAATTATCGCAACTGCTGCTTGGAATGAATTGATGTTCTGGATTGCTGGAAGCATGTTTGGCATCGCACTTGGCAGCATGTGGGTTACCTCAAGGACGTATATTGTGGAAATCACCCCAGAGGAAAAAAGGGGACAGTTTTTTGGATTATTTGCTTTCTCTGGAAAAGTTTCCTCTATTGTCGGTCCACTTCTATATGGGAGCATCACGTTGATTTTTGCAGATTTAGGAGATACAGCGAGCAGGATGGCTTTAGGATCATTAATCATTCTAACGGTAATTGGCCTAATTGTGCACGGCAAAGTGCAAACAGATAAATAACAGAAAAGAGCTTATTCCATTTTGGAATAAGCTTTTTTCCTTTATAGGAGAAACTTGGTGAAATTATTTTATACGGCAGTATTCATAGTTCTCAAAAACCGCCGATATAAAAATAGATTCGAGGCAAAACTTCAGTATAGAAAAACTTTTGCCAATTATAAAATAAATGTTTAAGTTCACAATGATAGTAACGATATAACGTATAGGTAGATTATGTTTAGGCAGGAAGGACGAAAATGATGAACAACGATAAAGGAATCTTACTAGAGACAGGTACAAATGAATTAGAGATTGTAGAATTCGGAGTAGGCAAAAATAAATTCGGGATAAATGTTATAAAGGTTAAAGAAATCATTAATCCTGTACCTATCACAACCATTCCTCATGCTCATCCTAATGTGGAGGGCATCATGGAATTGAGAGGAGAAGTTCTGCCAGTTGTAAACCTTGCAAATGCGCTAGGTTTGCCGCCTTCAGAGGAGCCGGAGAAAGATAAATTTATTGTGTCTGAGTTCAATAAAACAAAAATTATCTTTCACGTACATAATGTCTCCCAGATACATCGTATCTCATGGGAAGACATTGAAAAGCCTTCTGAAATGTACCAAGGTGCAGAAAGCCAAATCATCGGTGTAATTAAGCTGAATGGAGAAATGATTCTGCTGCTTGATTTCGAACGTATTGTAGTGGACATTAATCCAGAATCAGGCATTAATGTACAGCAATTGAAAAGATTAGGAACTCGTGAAAGAAGCAATAAACAGCTTCTTGTAGTGGAAGATTCGCCATTATTAAGAAAATTGCTAGAGGATACCCTTGCAGAGGCTGGATATGACAAAGTACTTTTCTTTGAAAATGGCCGAGAAGCATTGGAGCACTTACAAGGAATCATTGATTCTGGCAAAAAGATAGAAGACGTTGTCCAACTGGTTATTACAGATATTGAGATGCCTCAAATGGATGGTCATCATTTAACAAGAAAGATTAAAGAAGAAGCTAAGCTGAGCCAACTACCAGTTATCATCTTCTCATCTCTAATTACAGAGGATTTAAGGCATAAAGGGAAGCGAGTAGGGGCGAATGCTCAAGTGAGCAAACCTGAAATTGCTGAATTAATTCTATTAGTTGATGAGCATATTCTATAAAAACGAAAGACTGCAGGAATTCGAAATTCTTGCAGTCTTTTTTGCTATAGAAAAACAAGTATAAAGTTGGGTTGATCATTTATTACTAATAGCTTTCACCGAGCCTTTTGAAAACCGGCTTCACATAGCGTTTGCCTGGAGGCCTGTTTTGGTCTTGGTTATCTTCTTTTAATCCAGTATAAGCAATCAGCAGTTTTTTTGCCTGGTTAAGGGAAATAGTTGATTTTGGGTTCCTGACATTTTGATTTAAAGAACCAAGATGTGGCAAGTCTTCAAAATCCTTTTTTGTTGGAGGTAAGTGGAAGGTGTATTCTCCACATTGAACCAGGATATCAGACTGCTGTTGGCTGTTTCTCGGATTGCTGGAAAAGTGAAGTCCTATCTTTTTTGCTTTCCCCTCACTCAGCAGTTTTTGCAGACTTGCTTGTTTCAGCTTATATAGAAATTTTGGATCTGGAGCTGTTTTAGCATGACGATTTACTACTGAAATGGATTGGGAGAGGTTTTCGATCGTTGAATTCAGTTGTGGTATTTTCGATGGATGCTTGTGCATTATCTATAACTCCTTTCTAAGTAGAGAATGAATACAAGCTATTATACTATTTTTCCGGAAGAAAAGGAATCCTTTCTACCATCTGTCGTCGGTATTTGAATGTTTCCTTTTTAAAAGGGGATTATAAACATTTCCTCTTAGTTGCCGATAATTATACTAAGAAAAACGAAGTAAACATAGATTAGTCATACAAAAAAATGTACTTATTATTCATTCCATTATTGTAGACGAACAGCCCTAGTTATATACATTGATAGTTATGGGCTAATTTTTGGAGAAAAGCATGATAAGAAGGTTATGACAGAAGTAAATTAAGGATGATACAAATGCACGGATTTTATGAGATGCTAAAGGAACAGCAATTAGAACAAAATACAAGGATCGAGAGAATCATATTTGAAATCATTTTTAAACATATTAATGATATGGTCTATATCATGAAGGCGGATCCTGGTCCGGTGTTTCGCTATGTATTTGCCAATAAGGAAGGCTTTATTCATGCAAAGCTTGCCCCAGACTATATCGGTAAATCCCTACAGGATATTCTTGACGAAGGAGTATACGGAGGACTGCAGTCAGAGTATGAGAAAGTGTACTTTGAAAAGAAAATACATGTTTTCTCTGACGAAGTCATTCTGTCAAATGGAATTAAAAGATACGGTGAATCTGTCTTAACCCCTATATTAGATAAAAAAGGGGAAGTGAAATTTATCGTTTCCGTTACTAGAGATGTGACGAAACTCCAAGAAGAAAAGCAGAGACTGATCGAAAGTGAACAGCAAATTCGTTCGATTGTCGACCATAATCTGGATGCCATTTTAGGAATTGATTTAACTGGCTCCATTTACACAATCAATCCAGCTGCTGAAAAGTTAACAGAATATACATTAGAAAAAATAAAAAATAAGCCGATTTTTGATTTAATAGACGAAGTTAGTTTCACAACTTTTAAGGATCAAATCAGGAAATGCCGTTTGACACATCTTTCTCAGTCCCTTGACAGCATGCTGAAAATGAAGAATGGGCAAGTGCTTAATGTCCATATAAAAATTATCCCAATTATTATAAATAGTGCTGTGCAAGGAATGTTTATCATTTTAAGAGATATGTCTGAGAAAACAGAAACTGCTGAGAAAATAAGATATATGGCTTTTCATGATCAGCTTACAGGTCTTTATAACAGAAGGGCACTTCTGGAGGATATGAATATCGAAATAAACAAAGCGACTGAAAATGGGCAGGAAATCGCACTGCTGACAATAGATCTTGATCGGTTTAAATATATAAATGATACATTTGGTCATATTGTAGGCGACCAAATATTGATAAAGGTTGCTGAACGGCTGTTAGAATTCAATAACCAAGATTGTCATGTATACAGGCAAGGCGGAGATGAATTCATTATCCTGCTTTCTAACACCACTAGGCAGAAAACTAGTTCCTTTGCACAAGCCATTCTGTCTAGATTCGCCAGTTCCTTTTATCTGAATTCGCAAGAATACTATATAACGCCAAGTATTGGTATCAGTATGTACCCTAATGATGGGAAAGATGAAGACACGCTCATCAAAAATGCAGATGAAGCACTTTTTCGCGTAAAGGAAAGAGGTAAAGCTCATTATCAATTTTACCGAAATGATATGAATGATGTTTTAACCAATATTGTAACACTCGAAACCAATTTGCGGAAAGCAGTGCAAAATGAAGAACTGACTCTCTTTTATCAGCCACAGATTGATTTGAAGAATCAGACAATCAGGAGTGTCGAGGCGCTGTTGCGATGGGAAAGCCAGACTCTAGGTGTTATAGCTCCTGGAGAATTTATACCGCTTGCAGAGGATACTGGACTTATAATCCCAATCGGGAATTGGGTGATAGAAACAGCTTGCCAACAAATCCGCAAATGGATGTTGACATTCAATGACGGTATTCGAATTGCGGTCAATATTTCGCCAAAACAATTTGAACAGCCAAATTTTGTTGAAAAAATAAAATCAGCGATTATCAGTAACAATATTCCGCCTCATCTGCTTGAAGTTGAAATAACCGAAGGTGCCATGCATAATTCCAAGGATGCTATTCCTGTACTAAGGAAGTTGAAGGAGCTTGGGGTTATTATTTCTGTTGATGATTTTGGAACAGGATACTCTTCACTCAGTTATTTGAAACAATTTCCGATAGATATTTTAAAAATCGATCAATCATTCGTAAGAGATGTACTGGAGAATGTAAAGGATGCTGCTATTATTACAACCATCATCCACTTAGGAGAGAACCTGGGAATGGATATAATTGCAGAAGGGGTGGAATGCCGGGAACAGGCAGAAATCCTGAAAGCTGCTAACTGTCATAAAGCACAAGGGTTTTATTATTCCAAACCGCTCCCTGCTAAAGAAGTAGAATCGTTTTTACAAACAAAAACAAGCCGCTAAAACAGGCATGAAACACAATATTTGTGAATAAACTGATAGTGGATTTTAGATTTATGGTGCAGGAGATCTGGCCCTCTCCTAACACAAACGGCCATCCTTGGAATATTCCAAGGATGGCATCTTTATCTATAGCTGACAGCTCGATGCTTCAATGCAGCCCAAGATTCAATAAAACGTGACTTGCTTACCTTCACTTTTTTTCTCCCTGATAATGGATCGTTAAGATAAACATAATTATCATCAAATCCAACTAGCACAACAGCGTGCAGGTCAAGTGGTGTTTTTATTGTTCTCCCATTATGCTGCCATGATTCCCATCTGTCTGGAAGCCTGTAGTCTCCAGTAGTCCATACTACAACGGGATATCCATCAGAAACATGTTTTTCAAGAGCGGTAAAGGGAAGTTTAGTTAAATTAACGGCCCTTTCAGGCAAATAGTCATTCACTAAATCTTCTATTGGCTGGTCAAACACAGCGTAGCCGCTGGTTCGGCCTGTCATATCACCTACAAACCCTACAGCCGGATCACCCCAGCTTATGATGTCCCCTCGTTTTTTGATAAGAGGGTCAGGATCCTTAGCTACCTTTTTATATAAATCCATTTTAGTTACTTTCACACCTGCATATTGCAGCACCATTGCAAGACTTGTGACCTCACATCCATATTTAAGTTCGGGATTTTGCTTGATCAATGGGACATTGAGCATTGTTGGCTCTATGTGCGTGGAGGCAGCATATGTTTTTTGTGTTAATGCAAATGTTTCGATTCCTATGTTTGATTGTTGGAGAGTAAAGAACAGCACAAACAGGAAAGGAAATTTAAGATTACGCATAAGCAACCTACTTTCGATTGCCGACTCCTATGAAATTTAGGATATGTGTTTTCTTCATGTTTATAAGCATCAACTGTTTCCAGTTTTTCTGGGCATGCATGTAACAAATCCTAATATTCAAAATAAATGTTACTAATCAACAATCTTAAAGGGAAAAAGTATAAATTTTTATGGTATAATAAGTCATTATTTGCGGGGAGGCTGATCAAAATATGGACGCGTTAGATATTTTGACAGATATAGATAATGTCATCCCTTATTTTCAAGCTATTTTTAGCGCTGATGAACATACAGTAATAGGATATGAAGTTTTTGGAAGATATAACGGAATAAATGGACTAGAAAGCTTAGGTCCGTTTTTTTTAGATGAGTCGATTCCAGAAGAGTATAAAAACGAAGTAGACAAGGTGGTCTTAACAAAGGCGCTAGATAGAGCGATTGAACTTGATGATAATTTTCTTCTTTTTATCAATCGCGATGCAGATCTCCTTATGTTTGATGACGGCGAGGATTTTTTGCAAATGCTCATGTCTTATGAAGAAAAAGGCTTCGATTTAAATCGGATTGTCCTAGAAATCTCTGAACGAAATTACACAGGACAATCCGAGCATCTCGATCACTTACTTGTCTACTATCGAACTTTCGGGATTAAAATTGCCATCGACAAAATGGGGAGCGAAAGCAGTTATGTTGACAGAATTGGAGAACTGGCTCCTGATATCCTGAAAATTGACCTATTGGCTCTCCGTTCTACTTCTACTTCTCATATGTACCAAAATGTTCTCTATTCTTTGTCAATGCTTGCCCGAAAAATAGGGGCGAACCTTTTGTTTGAGAATATTGAAATGGTTCATCAGCTTCAATTTGCTTGGAAAAACGGTGGAAGATTTTATCAAGGTTTTTATTTGCATCATCCAGAGGAACATTTTGTTGAACCAACACTCCGACAAGCGAGATTAGGAGCAGAGTTTCATGAATTTATCTCTTATGAAAAGAAAAAGCTCACATCAATTCTTCAATTAACAGATAAATTCCAAGGAAGACTTCATGGATTATTGCAGAAATACCGTAAATACTCTAGCTATGAAGAACTGTTAAAGAACTTGTCGAATGAGCTGACAGATGTCGCCTTCAGAATGTATGTCTGCAATGAAGACGGTTTTCAAAAATCATCTAATATTTTTTATGATAATAGCAATTGGGTTCTGCAAAAGGAGTATGTTAATAAAAACTGGAGTTGGCGCCCGTATTTTCTTGAAAATATTATTAAGATGCAAAATGAGAAAAAGGGCATTTTGTCTGATTTATACAGCGATATTGAAACAGGCGGGACAGTTAGAACATTTTCCTATCCCCTTGATGCGAACGAATTTCTATTTATAGACCTGTCATATAACTTCCTCGATAAGATGGAAGTACTTTTAAATTAAGACCCATCAGAGGGTCTTTTTTTTGCTTATAATCTCGGTGTTATTTTAATGTAATATCGGGTATATGTATTATATAGCTGAAATTTGTCAAAGCAGTGCGGAATTTTACGAACGAAAAATCGAATACTGTTACTAGAATATTGTTATCATTAGTAAAGGAAAGGGGAGACGGCAATGAAAAAGACAATGTTGTGCATTTTTTTATTAGTACTTGCCCTTGTAAATGCGCCTCCATCGCATGCTATGGAGGAAGACAAGCTTCCTGTAAGAAAGGATGTACTCACACTTATGGAAGAAGCATTTACAGCACAAGTAGAGCTAAGTGAAAAGTACAGAGAACTTGATGAAGTCAAAGCAGTGTTATCACCGTATTTTTCTAACGATTATTCTCAAAAATTTCTTGAGGAAAATCTAGTTAAAGAAAATGGGAAATATATTACCTATGGCAGTGATTTTTCACCATATTACATACCATATTTTCAGTTTTCAGAAAATACAGAAATAGATATTCATTCCCAGAAGATTTATGTCTATGAACATTTTGAATCACCAGATGACGGTCCGCTATACTATGAGGATCATTATGAAGGTATGCTGCTGGAAAAATTTAATGGCCACTGGAAAGTATCAAAACAGCTATCTAATGAGGAAATAACTGATTATTTGTCATCAGGAGATAAAAGCAAAGAGGTAAGCAAACTGTCTACGTTGGACAAGCTTGCAAACTTTAATGTTTTAGCAGATCTGAAAGTAATCTTTAGCATTCCTTTTCTATAGGAATACGCAATTTACTATTTTTAATGGTAAATTATCTTCTGAAAAAATAGCATGGATTGAAGATGGAGATTAAGGTATATGTAGTGGATTTTAAAAAAGAGATTAATTGGAACGCATAGGTAAGACTCCTACGGGATTAGCGAGACAGCGAAGACGCCGATGCTGTCTCACTGCTTGCCCCGGCGCATGAAACCTCTGTATCTTTTTGCAAAAGCTTATATTAAAAGCCAAGTACCTCTTGCAGCTTGTCATGATCAAAACCGGCAATGACAGTTTCACCAATAACAAAAGTAGGTGTGGAAAAGCATTGATATTTTTGCACAAGCTCTTTCCTCGCCTTGGCATCCTTCTGAATATCCTTTAAGTCAAGTTCAAATCCTTTTTCCCTCAAAAATGTCTTCGCATATTCACACGGCGGACAATCCGGCTGTGTATACATCGTTATTTTTTTCAAGAAACTGCCTCCATCTATCTGAAAATTTTGCTATCAACAATAATTATATTGACTAATCATAGCATATTATTAGGGTCTGGGAAAAAAGATTTGCTCATTCTTCAATTTTACTTGGACAAACACTCCGCAATATTTTATTCTGTTATTATTGGCATTTACACAAAGCAAGAAAGCTTGCTTTAATTTAAAGGGAAAGTGTATAGAAACATGCTAATAGTTAAACCTATAAATAATATATGGGTTTTGTTTGAAAGGAGAGAGAGCATGTCACAGCTTCAAGGCATATTAACACGTTTGAAAAATTTACAAGAACAATCAACAGGGGGAGAACCTTCCCAACGTTTTTTTGAGGTAAACGGAGATAGAAAATGTCAAGTTACATTCCATCCTAAAACAGAAACGTACGAGTTGGAAGTATACAACGATAAAGAAAAGCCAAAAAGATATCAATTCGACAATATCGATATGATTACAATCGAAATCTTTGATCTTATTCAATAATCACTAAAAGGGGGGCCATAATTTTATGGCTCTTTTTTTTGTCCTTTACCCTGCATAATTGAGATGGAATGCAACAGTCTAATAACAGAGTGAAAGACGAAAGGAGATGGGTTTACATGAAGATTGCAGTAACATGTCCAGATTGTCAGCAACAGGAATCATTAGAAAATGTTTTGACAGCACAATCAAACCAGAATGTAATCTATACTTGTCCTAACTGTGGTTATAATGAGCGCAATATTGAAACGAGCAAGGGTTAAATGAGCAAATGGCCGAAAATTATGGTAAGATAGTGGAGTAGAAAATAAACTATTGAGGAGTTTTCGGCTATGACCAGCATACACAACGGAGAATTTTTAGACATTACGGTGAAAGAATTAATGATTCCTTCAGAACGTGTTGCCCATGTGCAAGTTGGTAATAATTTAGAGCATGCCCTTTTAGTACTGACAAAAAGCGGCTATTCTTCTATACCGGTTTTAGATCCCTCCTACAAGCTCCATGGTTTGCTGAGTACGCCAATCATTATGGACAGCATACTCGGACTCGAGCGGATTGAATTTGAAAAGTTAGACAGCATAAAAGTGGAAACAGTAATGAATACCATTGTTCCTAGAGCAAATTCAAATACATCATTTAAAGATATGATGGAGCTTTTAGCTGATAATCCCTTTGTCTGCCTGGAGGACAATGACGGATTTTTTGATGGCATTTTAACTAGAAGGTCTGTGTTAAAAAGGCTGAATACGTTTTTGGAAATATAGAAAATATTACAGGCTTCGTTTTATCTGGCTTCCTTAAAGTTATTCCCCCTACGTAACACATCTGTTTATTCCATCTAATTGCAATACTGCTTACCCGGCAAAATAGTACAACATGAAAGAAGAAGGGATATATATGTCAACAATATCTGAGCTGCAACTATTAAAGGTCCTTGCCCAAGAGATGAATATGAGGAAAGCCGCAGAAAAACTGTTTGTGTCTCAGCCAGCGCTTTCACAGCGACTGCAAAATATTGAGAAAGAATGGGGCACCAAATTGTTTATACGATCTCAAAAAGGGCTTTCTCTGACGGCAGCTGGAGAACTTGTTGCGCAGTATGCAATAGAAACAATAAGCAAAGAAGAAAAGGTGAAAGAGTCAATCCATGCCTTGAAGGGAGAAGTTCATGGAACTTTAAGCATGGCCGCAGCAAGCATTGTCGGACAAAATTGGCTGCCTGGTGTTCTGAAGGAATTTATCAAGGGTTATCCTCAAGCAAAAGTATCGTTAATTACTGGCTGGAGCAGCGAAATCTTGAAATCCATGACTGATGGCAGTATACACCTTGGAATCGTAAGGGGAAGCTCTGATTGGAAAGGAGCTAAAAAGCACTTGTTTAATGATCCCCTTTATTTGGTCGACAGCCAGATTTCTAGTCTGGATCAATTGATGGAAACAGACAGGCCGTTTATTCAGTTTAAGAGCGACTCAAGCTATTATGAGGAGATACAGGAATGGTGGCACAGGCAGTTTCCTGCTCCGCCCAAAAATACTATATATGTCGATCAAATTGAAACATGCAAGCAATTGACTTTTAACGGAATAGGCTACAGCATTCTTCCAGCCATCGCTCTTAAGGGGGCAAACCAAAATCTTTTTCAAGTGCCCCTGCTGGATGAAAAAAATGAACCTATTTTCCGAAGCACTTGGCTGATTGGCTATGAGGCTGCATTTCAGTTAAAGCAAGTACAGGCATTTCTTGAAATAATTGAAGAGTATGTTGCAGGAGAAAAACGGAGGATAAATGAAGGGGAAATACATCCGTTTTAAGCTAATTAAGGCAGGCAAAGTCTTAAAAACATAACCGTTATTTTTGCTTGTCTTCTATGCTTTTGTTTGGTAAAGTAAGGCATAGTGTTATATATACATATTGGAGGTAACTAAAAATGAAAATGATGGATGCAAATGAAATTATTTCATTTATTGCAAATAGTACAAAATCTACACCTGTAAAAGTATATGTTAAAGGGAATTTAGCTGAAGTTAACTTTGGCGAAAAAATTCAATCTTTCATCAGCGGAGATGCAGGGGTAGTATTCGGTGAGTGGTCTGATATCAATGAAGTGATTGAAGCTAACAAGGGCAATATCACTGATTTTGTTATTGAAAATGACCGCAGAAATTCCGCAATTCCTCTATTGGATATGAAAAAAATTACAGCTCGTATTGAGCCGGGCGCAATCATTCGCGATCAAGTTGAAATCGGTGATAATGCTGTTATCATGATGGGTGCTGTCATCAATATCGGCGCAAGTATCGGCGAAGGTACAATGATTGATATGGGTGCTATTCTTGGTGGACGAGCTACTGTTGGTAAAAACAGCCATGTAGGCGCAGGCGCAGTCCTTGCTGGTGTTATTGAACCGCCTTCTGCTAAGCCTGTTATCGTAGGAGACGATGTTCTTATCGGGGCAAACGCAGTTGTAGTTGAAGGTGTTTCAGTTGGAAACGGTTCTGTTGTTGCAGCGGGAGCTATCGTTCTTGAGGATGTTCCGCCAAACACGTTGGTTGCAGGAGCACCAGCACGCATCATTAAAGAAATCGATGAAAAAACTAAATCGAAAACAGAAATTATGCAAGAGCTTCGTAAACTATAATGTCAGAAAAAGCGTGGGAACTTTCATTCCGCGCTTTTCCTTTTTTAGTCTGCAACTTTTGTACAAGAGCTTTTATTTACATTTAGACTGGAGGAGAGAACAGTGGCAATTACAGACTATGTGCAAATCAGAAGAGAGCTGCACCAAATCCCCGAACTTGGATTTCAAGAATTCAAAACTCAAACATACTTGTTAAACTATATTCATTCATTGCCAGGTGAGCAGATCGAGCTGAAAACTTGGAAAACTGGAATTTTTGTAAAAGTAAAAGGCAGAAATCCTGCAAGACTTATAGGGTATCGTGCGGATATTGACGGACTGCCGATCAAGGAAGAAACAGGTCTTGACTTTGCTTCTGCCCATGAACAGGCCATGCATGCATGCGGCCATGATTTTCATATGACTATTGCCCTTGGCGTATTGACAAATATTGTGGAAAATCCGATAGACGATGATATGTTGTTTATTTTCCAGCCGGCTGAGGAAGGACCGGGTGGTGCAGAACCAATGCTGAAAAGTGATGTCATGCAGGAATGGATGCCTGATATGATCATTGCCCTGCATGTCGCTCCAGAATATCCTGTTGGCACAATTGCAGTAAAACCGGGTTTGTTGTTTGCTAATACTTCAGAGCTTTTTATCGATTTAAAAGGAAAAGGCGGACATGCTGCATATCCGCACCAGACAAATGATATGGTTGTAGCAGCATGCTCACTTGTATCACAGCTGCAGACAATTGTAGCAAGGAATATTGATCCTCTTGACAGTGCTGTTGTCACTATTGGTAAGATAACAGGAGGCACTGTTCAGAATGTAATTGCAGAATCAGCGAGATTAGAAGGGACAATGCGTACACTTTCCGCTGAATCAATGATTAAGGTTAAATCAAGAGTTAAGGCACTTGTCAAAGGAATTGAAGCAGGCTATGAATGTGATAGTACGATCGATTTTGGAAGCGGATATTATCAAGTCTATAATGAAGAAGCAATCACAATAGAATTTATGGACTATATTAGACAAAACACAAATATCGAGTTAATTGAATGTAAAGAAGCAATGACAGGAGAAGACTTTGGTTATATGCTGAAGGAAATCCCAGGCTTTATGTTTTGGCTTGGTGTTAACTCTCCGTATGGCCTTCATCACAGCAAGCTTAATCCAGATGAAGGGGCGTTACAAACCGCCATTGATATGATTACCTCTTACCTGCAATTTAAAGGAAGTAACAGCTAACAATAAAAAACCCTCAACAATTGAGGGTTTTTTTACTTATTATTATCCTTTTCTAAGGCCAGACTCGCTGGAGACGGCAATTTAATTCCTTTTTCCTCTAAGCTCTCCTGAATCCTCTGGCGAAGCAGCCTTTCGACTCCCCATTGTTCATTATTAATAGTTTTTGCAATAATACGGATAGTCAAGCTTGTACTTGCAAATGTTTGAATACCGATGACATTCGGTCCATCTGTAATTACATCGCTTTCCTTGCGGATGGTTTCACAAACCTCCTGGAGTGTTTGTAAGCAATAGGGGATATCATTATCATTGGAAATAATTACATCTACAAGGGCCTGCATATCACCGCGGGAATGGTTGCTCAATATTTTAATCTCCCTGTTCGGAATGAAATGAAGGGTGCCGTCTGGAGAACGGAGCTGTGTTGTCCTCAGTCCGACTTGTTCAACAGTGCCTGAAAAGGTACTTGTTGTAATAGAATCACCTACATCCAGCTGTTTTTCCAATAAAAGAAAAAAACCAGTTACAATATCACTTACAAGTCCTTGTGCACCAAATCCAACGGCAAGACCAACAATACCAGCACCAGCCAGGATTGCAGTAGCATCAATCCCAAATGTTTGGAGAACAGTAACTGTCAGGACAAACATGAGGATATAAGACAAGATATTCTTCGTTAAACTTTCTAATGTTGAAGCTCGTCCTGTTGAGATTGTATGCTTTTTCATGTAAGAATCAAAAAGCTTGGATATAAATAGTAGGCTAATTTTTTTAATGATAAAATAGATGCAAAAAATTAACAGGAGTTTAAGTAAAATTAAACCTGTGCTGACAAGTAGGTTTGCCAGATTAAAGTTTGTAAAGTAATCTTGTATATCAGTAATTGTGTTCATATACTGCACTTCCTTTATATGTATTGCTGCTGTAAAAACTTTTATTACGTATTCCCTCATCTAGGATTTATAAAACTTTCTGTTGCTAACTATTAGTCCTCAGTATTGTAACCGTTAATAGCAATAATATTATTAATAATTACTATCAAATGAAATTAATTATTAAATAAGTTGGTTTGACTGTGAAAAATATAGTGTTTATAATAGGGAGAATAAGGTATTTAGTGCTCCCAAGTTTATACATATTCTCAATTAAAATCATTTTTTGGAGGTAAATAATAAATGCCGGAACGTATGGTAGGAAAGCAAGCGCCTAAATTTGAAATGGAAGCAGTACTAGCTAATAAAGAGTTCGGTATTGTTAGTCTGGAAGAAAATATGAAGAATGACAAGTGGACAGTTCTGTTTTTTTATCCAATGGACTTTACATCTGTATGTCCGACTGAAATCACTGCACTTTCTTCCCGCTATGATGAGTTTGAAGATCTTGATGCTGAAGTAATTGGCGTTTCTACAGATACTATTCACACCCATTTAGCCTGGATTAAGACAAATCGTAAAGACAATGGTCTTGGAGAGTTGAATTATCCGCTGGCTGCGGATACAAATCATGTAGTGTCAAGAGAGTACGGCGTTCTTATCGAAGAGGAAGGAATTGCCCTTCGCGGTTTATTCATCATCAGTCCGGAAGGCGAATTAATGTATTCGGTCGTTAACCATAATAATATTGGCCGTGATGTTGATGAAACATTGCGAGTACTTCAAGCATTGCAAACAGGCGGACTTTGCCCGGCAAACTGGAAACCAGGACAAGCTACACTATAACAAAAAGGACCCAAGCATGCTTGTTAGGTCCTTTTTATACATAATTATTATGAACCAAACAGGGGGTACACTATGAAATTACGAGAGCAGATGCCTGAATTGACAGGTGCGACAGCCTGGTTGAACGGAGATGTTTCAAAAGCTGATTTAATTGGTGATAAACCAACTATGATCCATTTTTGGTCTGTGAGCTGTTATTTATGTAAAGAAATAATGCCGCAAGTCAATGCTTTCAGGGATGAGTACAGTGAAAAGCTTAATGTAATTTCAGTCCATATGCCAAGGTCTGAGCAGGATTTAAATATGGATACAATAAAATCTACTGCCCAAGATCTTGGCATAACACAGCCGATTTTTATAGACAGTAAGCATATATTAACCGAAGCATTTGAAAACCAGTATGTCCCATCTTATTATGTATTTGATGAGGCAGGTCAATTAAGACATTTTCAAGCAGGCGGAAGTGGAATGAAGATGCTAAAGAAGCGTGTAAATAGAGTGCTGGATGAACCTAGATTGACTGATGAATAAGCAATAGAACAAGCATAGAAAAAATTCTATGCTTTTTATTATGACTTAAAAAAACTGGAAATAATTTTCTTTTCAAAAAATTGCTAAAAATCTTTTAAAAGCAGTAGATTAATATTTCGAAAACCGTTATATTAATAGTGCAACTTTTAATGCTCTTAAAAAAACTAAGTGGAGTCTGTGAGGGAAAAAAGAGGGGGAACGGTGTTTGGAGACATTTCAGAAATTAAAGTCGTATTATTTACCGTATAAAAAGTACTTTATGATTTCAATCTGTTTTTTAATTGTAGTGACAGGTATTACGGTCGTGTATCCGATTATTTTGCAGCTCACCATCGATGAAGTCGTATTGCAAGGCAAGTATGAGTGGATACCATATTTGTCAATTGGTTTTATCGGGGTGATGATCATTAAAGGAATCGCGACATATATTTACCAGTACACTGGTGATATGTTTGGTATCAGCGCCGTCTATTTATTGCGGAATGGATTATACAAAAAGCTGCAGTATCTGCCTTTTTCCTATTATGATAATGCGAAAACAGGCGATCTTATGTCAAGGCTGACAGCAGATGTAGAAGGATTCCGCTTTTTTTTATCAGCAGGTTTCTCTGAGCTGATACGCTTTATCTTGTTGATCGCAGTCAGCTTTACAGTTATGGTGAATTACTCTGTTTCTTTAACATTGGTTACTTTGGTAACGCTTCCTTTCCTAGCTGTTGTTACATATAAGTTTGATAAAGCTGTTCATCCTGCGTTTAGAGGAATTAGAAAATCCTTCGGCGTCCTCAATACAAAAGTTCAGGAAAATATCAGTGGTATCAATACTGTGAAATCACTTTCTCGTGAGGATTTTGAGGTAGGAAAGTTTAATAAGGCGAACGGAGATTATAAAGATCAATATTTGTTCACTTCGAATATATGGTCTAAATATTTTCCATTAATGGAGTTCTTGGGAAATGCCAGCATAGTGCTGCTGATTTCCTATGGCGGCTATTTAGTTATTGATAATAAGCTGCAGCCAGGTGAACTTGTAGCATTTTACAGTTTGCTTGGGTATATTATGTGGCCGATTATGAACTTGGGATTTGTTGTTAATCAGTTTTCTCAGGCAAAGGCGTCTGGTGAAAGGCTCTTGGAAATCCTGGAAAAGGATTTTATTATCGAAGATAAACCGAATGCTAAAAAAGCGTTAAAGCTTGATGGGGAAGTAGAATTTTGTAATGTCAGTCTTAAATATGCGACAAAGGAGGGCTTCGCCTTAAAGGATATAAGCTTTTATGCACAGCCTGGAAAAACGATCGGCTTGATTGGCGGAACAGGTTCCGGCAAAACAAGTATAACTCAGTTGCTGACTAGATTTTATGAAGCTACAGACGGGGCTGTTCTTATTGACGGTTTTAATGTAGAAGAGTATGAGGTTGAGTCGCTGCGGGGAAATATCGGATTAGTGTCTCAAGAGTCCTTTTTATTCTCGTCTTCTATAAAAAGTAATATTGCATACGGCAAACCTGAAAGTACGATGGAGGAGATCATTCATGCCGCTAAACGTGCTCAGGCACATGAATTTATCATGGAGCTGCCAGACGGCTATAATACTATGCTTGGGGAGCGGGGCTTAGGGTTGTCCGGTGGTCAAAAACAGCGAATTGCTATTGCGCGGGCTATCTGTATTAATCCTAGCATTCTTATTCTGGATGATGCAACAAGCGCAGTTGATATGCAGACTGAATTTACTATTCAGAAAGAATTGAAAGAGGTTATGGAAAACAAAACTACCTTTATTATCGCACATCGAATTTCCTCTATTAAGCATGCTGATGAAATACTGGTGCTTGATGATGGACGGATTGTAGAAAGAGGACGTCATGAGGAGCTGATTACTCAAAATGGACAGTATCGGAGAATCTACGATATTCAATTTCAAGATCAGAAAAAAATACTAAATGCTTAGTAAGCAAGGGGGGGATAAGACTTTGAGTAAAAAGAAATCAGAAAATAATAATGCAGTTATTTTAAACCGATTTGAATACACGACAGAGGAAGTAATAGAAAAACCGTTTAACTGGAAGCAAATGTGGCGTTTGCTCAGCTATATGAAACCATATCAAAAGAATCTTTTGCCGCTGTCGATTATCACTGTTCTTATTACGACAGCTGTAAGGCTGATTATTCCGATCCTGATTGGTGTTTACGTCCTCGATCAGGCGATAACAAATAAGGACGGAGGCCAGCTGACAACTTTAGTGCTCCTGATCGGGGCCTTGTATGGTGTATCATACGCAGCCAATTTCTATCGAATCAAATGGATGAACACATTAGGGCAAAATGTGATCTATGATTTGAGAAAAGCTCTATTTACACATGTACAAAGACTTTCACACCGATTTTTTGATGAACGTTCTGCTGGGTCAATACTTGTCAGGATATTAAATGACATTAATTCCCTTCAAGAGCTGTTTACAAATGGTGTCATCAACTTGTTAATGGATATCATCCTACTGATTGGTATTTTTGTAATCTTGCTAACGCTGAGCCCTGAACTGGCTTTAGCAGTATTAGTCATCATTCCAGTCATGTTCTTCATCTCAACAGCATTAAGAAGGAAAATTAGAAAATCCTGGCAAATTGTTCGGCTGAAACAGTCAAAGCTTAATTCTCATTTAAATGAAAGTATTCAAGGGATTAGAGTCACGCAAGCTTCAACTCAAGAAAAGCCGAATATGATGTTTTTTGACGGCTTGAATAATGAAAACTATGAGAGTTGGAAGAATGCTTCGAAGCAAAATGCGATGTTCCGTCCGTTAGTGGAAATTACGAATGCAATTGGTACAGCAGTACTCGTCTGGTATGGTGCGCATCTGATACAGCATGGAATGACACTAGGTGTTTTTGTTTCTTTTGCCTTTTACTTAGGGATGTTCTGGGAGCCGATATCAAGACTGGGGATGGTGTATAACCAGTTGCTGATGGGAATGGCTTCCTCTGAGCGGATATTTGAGTTTTTGGATGAGAAGCCGAATGTTTCTGAGGCAGACAATCCTGTCGTCATTCATGATATGAAAGGTCAAGTTTGCTTTAAAGATGTGGAGTTTGGTTATACAAGTAAACGCAAAGCTTTGAATGGGATTGATTTGACAATCCAAGCTGGTGAAACTGTCGCACTTGTTGGTCATACCGGTTCTGGGAAAACGACCATTGCGAATTTAATCAGCCGCTTCTATGACCCGACAAAGGGGGAAATAATGTTAGATGGAATAGACATTAAAGACATCTCTCTGAAATCATTACGGAGTCAGATTAGCATTGTACTGCAGGACACATTCATTTTTTCAGGAACCATTATGGAAAATATTCGATTCGGCAGGCCTGATGCAACAGATGAAGAAGTAATTTCTGCAGCGAAAGCAATTGGTGCCCACGCATTTATAGAAACATTACCTAATAAGTATGAAACAGAAGTGGAAGAGCGGGGGAATATACTTTCTGTCGGCCAGAGGCAGCTTTTATCCTTTTCGAGGGCACTTTTGGCAAATCCGCGAATATTAATTTTGGATGAAGCGACAGCGAGCATCGATACTGAAACGGAAGTTAAAATTCAAGAAGCCTTAAAGACACTTCTAAAAGACAGGACTGCTATTATGATAGCCCATAGACTGTCTACAATTCGGGATGCGGATAAAATAATTGTTCTTGATCATGGCAGCATTATGGAAGAAGGGTCACATGATCACTTGATGGACCATAAAGGCATATACTATCATCTTGTTGAAGCGCAATTTAGAATGTTGAATGCAGTATAGTATATAGGAAAATCTGCAGTCATTTTCCTTCGTTGCCTTATGAGTATAGCTGGCAAAATATCAGCTGTTCCTTTATTATTATAGAATAAGGTAATAATACTGGAGGAAATACAGTGAAGAAGGAATTTGCAGTAATCGGGCTTGGTCGCTTCGGTGGAAGCATATGTAAAGAATTGATGGAGCTTGGAATGGAAGTGATGGTCATTGACAAGAATGAGGAACGTGTCAATGAATATGCTAATATAGTTTCACATGCTGTTGTCGGCAACTCTGTAGATGAAAATGTACTGAAAAGCTTGGGCATTCGAAATTTTGAACACGTCATTGTTGCAATTGGCGACGACATTCAGGCAAGCATTCTGACGACATTAATCTTGAAGGAGATGGGCGTCAATAATATTACCGTAAAGGCACAGAATGATTATCATGAGAAAGTACTAAAGAAAATCGGTGCAGATTCCATTGTTCATCCAGAAAGGGATATGGGTAAAAGAATTGCCCATAATATCGTTTCCAATAATGTACTCGATTATCTCGAGCTATCTGACGAACACAGTATTGTGGAAATCAAGGCAAGTAGCCGTTTAGCTGGACATACGATGGTTGATCTTGATATTCGTGCCCGCTATGGAATCACGATTGTAGCGATAAAGAGAGGGAAGGATATTATTGTTTCCCCGCAAGCGAATGAACCGATAAAAGAGGATGATGTTCTAATAGTAATCGGCGCAGATTCTGATTTAAACCGGTTTGAGAAGAAAGTGATGTCCTAATAAAGAAAAGAGGTCAGCAATTTTGCTGGCCTCTTTTCTAGTTATTAAACTTCCATAATGATAGGGAGGATCATTGGTCTTCTTTTTGTCTTTTCGTATAAGAAAGGAGAAAGTGTATCAATAATCTCATTCTTAATTTCAGACCATTGAGTTGTTTTGCGCTCCATTACTTTATTCAAATGCTTGTTAATCAATGATTGAGCATCGCTTATTAAATCACCAGATTCACGCATGTAAACAAAACCTCTTGAAATAAGATCTGGTCCAGCAGAAATCTTGAAGTCTTTCATGTTAATGCTCACTACTACGACAACAAGACCTTCCTCTGACAGAATACGACGGTCGCGTAAGACGATGTTGCCGATATCCCCAATGCCGCTGCCGTCGATGTAAACAGAACCGGACGGGATTTTCCCAGCTACCTGGGCTGTATCACTGGAAAGGGCAAGAACCTCGCCGTTGTCCATAATAAAGCAGTTTTCCTCTTCCACACCACAGTCGATTGCAGTTTGGGTATGAATCTTCTGCATTCTGAACTCTCCGTGAATAGGCATGAAGAATTTTGGTTTAATTAATCGGAGCATCAGTTTTTGCTCCTGCTGTCCACCGTGACCTGATGTATGAATATTGTTTAAAGGTCCGTGGATGACTTCTGCACCAGCACGATAAAGCATATTAATTGTCTTATTAACACTTAATGTATTCCCAGGAATCGGTGAAGATGAGAAGACAACTGTATCTCCAGGTATAACTTGAATTTGGCGATGTGTGCCATTCGCAATTCTGGACATCGCAGCCATTGGTTCTCCTTGGCTTCCTGTACAAAGAATCGTTATTTGATTCGCAGGTATACGATTGATTTGGTGCGGTTCAATAAACGTCTCTTTCGGAGCTTTGATAAATCCAAGCTCTAGACCAATATTGATTGCTGCTTCCATGCTTCGTCCAAACACGGCAACTTTACGACCAAATTCTACTGCTGCGTCTGTAACTTGTTGCAGTCTGTAAATATTAGAAGCAAAAGTCGCGAAAATTAAACGACCGTCCGCTTTCCGGAATATATCTTGGATGCTTTCGCCGACTTTTCTTTCAGACATAGTGAAATTAGGCACTTCGCTGTTTGTGCTGTCAGATAATAGGCAAAGCACGCCTTCTTTTCCGATTTCAGCCATTTTCGTTAAGTTTGCAGGTTCACCGACTGGAGTGAAATCAAATTTAAAGTCTCCGGTATGAACGATTTGCCCTGGAGGAGTCTTAACGACAATCCCATATGAATCAGGGATGCTGTGTGTAGTCTTAAAGAAAGAAACGGATGTTTTTCTGAATTTGATCACATCTTCTTCCTTGATTTCATGCATAGTTGTTTGTCTTAACAAACCATGTTCTTCAAGCTTGTTGCGCACTAAAGCAAGTGCCAGCTTTCCGCCATAAAGAGGAACATTTACTTGTCTCAGCAAGTAAGGAATGCCGCCGATATGATCCTCATGTCCGTGAGTGATAAATAAGCCTTTGATTTTATCTGCATTTTTCACAAGGAAACTATAGTCAGGTATTACATAATCAATGCCGAGAAGCTCGTCCTCCGGAAATTTAATCCCGGCATCAATAAGGATAATTTCATCTTGGAATTGCACACCATATGTGTTTTTCCCGATTTCCCCTAGTCCCCCTAGAGCAAATACAGCTGTTTGATCGTTTTTTACAAATTTCATTATTCAATCTCCAATACTGTAAAATCTTCATTTTGTTTTTCATAGTCTAGGTAAGCGCCATCTACCGGGCGTACAAATTCAATATTGTATGGCTTTTCCCCTAGTTTAGTACGTACATCTCTTTCTGATACGCCTTCCACGTAAATCGTTTTTGTTTTCTCTCTTACAGGTACCTCTGTTTTTAATTCTTGATAGTAAACTTTGTAGACCATGTGAATCGCTCCTTAAAAATAGTATCTAAATTTATTATATAAAAGATTAACATGTTTTTCATGTTTTTCTATATAGAAAACGCTTTATTGTTAAAATATGTAAAAAAGGAGATTTGAATTCTTCAGTAATCAGAACCGTGTCATAGCATTATCTTCCCATAAATAATATAAATGAAACGGGTGTCCATCAGCAAGTCCCAGAAAAAACAAAAGGCCCAACCCTCTGGTTGTATACATGCATATAAAGGGCTTTTTGACAGCCATGCTTTATATACGTGTTGGCAAAATGAGGTCAGACCCTAAATGGAACAATCGGTTTTGTTTTAAGCAATTGTTTTTTTACGCAACAAATCTTTCCACTGTTTACGAAGCTTTTGACGAAGCTTTTTTAACATAGTGGATCATCTCCTTACTTCCTATTTTAAACCATTCTTGTACAAAGTAAAGCTTTCCTTTGAGTATATGGTGTATTTTGTCCGGAAAAGAGAAAATTATGTCTTTAGTGAGGATATTAATAGGGGGAAATTTACTTATGTCTCTATATTATCAGTATATGTGAGACTAGTTATATTAATTTATGTTAGAAGAGTTTTTTTGAAAAATGGGCAGCAACAGGCACTGCTTAAACAGCGCCCTTAACCCATTATCTATCAATCGGTATCGCGTTATCAACCGGTGTATACGGAGCATCTGAATTTATATGGTCATAGAACATGACGCCGTTCAAATGATCAATTTCGTGCTGGAAGACGATTGCGATTAATCCTTTAAGCCGCAGTTTTACTTCGTTGTTATCCATGTCGACACCTTTGATAGTGACTCTAGCATATCTTGGCACAAAACCAGGAATGGTTTCATCAACAGACAAACAGCCTTCGCCACCAGTTAAGTAGGATTTTTCAACAGAATGGCTTACGATTTTAGGGTTAAATAAGCAATAGCTGTATTGCTTACCGTCCTCATCTTTAGCATGAACTGCAATCATACGTTTTGGAACATTTATTTGCGGAGCCGCCAGGCCTACACCGCCCCTTAATTCGTACTTTTCAGCTTTTTCTGGGTCTTGGCTATTTATTAAGTACTCCATCATGCTTTGTAAAATCTGTTTGTCTTCCTCGCTGGCAGGCAGAGAAACCTCTTCTGCTACGTTTCTTAATGTCGGATGACCGTCACGAATGATATCCTTCATCGTTATCATACTGATCACGTCCTTTTGCATACATAAAATAATAAATACGATTATAAGTCTAACAGACAAATGATAAAAAGTTAATCCTAAGGAATTCCTTAGAAATCTTCAGGGAAATAAAATACTAGAATAAGTAATATAAAAGAAGAGAACTGAATAGCTTTTAATAGAACATCACTATTTGTGTTTCGTTAAGGCAATTGCCCAAATGTTTCACAAATGGCAGAATAGAGTGGTTATATTAAAAAACCATAGAGCAAGCAATAGATTTGATTCTTAAGCAAATGAAATGAGAGTGAGGAGGATATAATTGAAAAAAGCAAAAAGACTGGCATCAGCAGCACTTATCATCATTATTATTACCAGCTTGTCCGCTTGTAATGGCTTCGAATCATCTGGCGAAAAGATGCATGGAAAGCTGGAACAGGTAGTAGAGCTTGAGAAAGAGTTTGAGGATCAGCAAGACCCGCTAGTAAAACTAGAAAAGAGTGAACAAGAGATTTACGCCAAAATCATCTCATTAGGGCTGGAGAAAATGGACGAAATTAAAAGTCTATCTGATGAAGCACTTGCTTCTGTCGCTAAACGAGAAGAATACATGAATAAAGAAGAAGAAAGCATACAAAAATCAAAGGAAGCCTTTGAGAAGGTCAAACCAATAATGGAAGATATGGATGAAGATGAAAAAGACCTTAAAGCAAAAGCGGATGACTTATACAATGTCATGATGGACAGATATGAAGTTCATGACCAGCTATATGCAAATTACACAACTGGCTTAAATTATGATAAAGAGCTGTATGAAATGTTTAAAAACAAAGATGTTAAAATAGATGCTCTTGAAGAGCAAATCAATAAAATTAATGAAGTTTATCAAAAAGTGCTCGCTAATAATGAAGAATTTAATAAATTGACGAAACAATACAACGAACAGAAGCTCGATTTTTATAAAAAGGCCGGAGTGGAAATAAAAGTCGAAGAAACAAAAAATAAATAGACTTAAATTATAACGTCTTAAGTGATTGGCTGCCAGATAAGTAAATGATGTATATTCATATACTTATCTGGGCATTCATTACACTAGGGCGCTTTTTGATTTTACAAAGGCGTTTTTTAGGATGCTTTCGACAAAAAGAAAAGCTGGGAAAAAATGTTGATATTATAATACAGATTCCGATAGTGTTATTTTTATAGTACAGATATATAACAGCTGATAATACAGATTAAATTAATTTTTATTAGCAAAATAAAAAAATACACAAAAAACATAGTACTTTAAGATTGACGGATAATATTTATGTATATTAAACTTATACATGTATTAAAAAGTTGTATTAATATATTTTATTGTACTTATTGATACAGAACATACGGATACCGAATTATTTATAAAGACGTTTTTTCTAGCGGATTTTGTGGAAAACTGCATAAGTATGGTTTTTTTTAGTTGAAAAAACAATGTGGAGGATAAGCTAGAAAGCGCTGTCTAACTAGATTACCACATTTTCATTACCATGAAACAACGAAAGAAAATGCGTTAGATTTTTTGATGCGTCTTTTTAAAAAGAAAGGAAAGGGTGGCTTAAATGGCTTCTAAAACAAAGAAGGCTCAATTAGATGTGCAAGCACAGCTTGAACAAGTAGAAAACCAATTTCAAACACTTCAGATTCTAAATGAAGAGGGCGAAGTGGTAAATGAATCTGCAATGCCTGACTTAAGTGATGAGCAATTACAAGAATTGATGACTCGCATGGTTTACACTCGTATTCTTGACCAACGCTCAATCTCTTTAAACAGACAAGGTCGTCTAGGTTTCTATGCACCGACTGCAGGACAAGAAGCTTCTCAATTAGCTTCTCAATTTGCATTGGAGAAAGAAGATTTCATTCTTCCAGGATATCGTGATGTTCCTCAGTTGATCTGGCATGGACTTCCTTTATACCAAGCATTCCTATTCTCTCGTGGACATTTTAAAGGTAACCAAATGCCTGAAGGTGTTAACGTAATTTCACCGCAAATCATCATCGGTGCACAATACATCCAAACTGCGGGTGTGGCACTTGGTATGAAAAAACGCGGAGCGAAATCAGTAGCAATCACATACACAGGTGACGGCGGTGCTTCACAAGGTGACTTCTATGAAGGTATTAACTTTGCTGGTGCATTCAAGGCTCCTGCAATCTTTATCGTGCAAAACAACCGTTTCGCAATCTCTACTCCTGTTGAAAAGCAATCTGCTGCTAAAACTATTGCACAAAAAGCAGTTGCAGCTGGTATCCCAGGTATTCAAGTAGACGGAATGGACCCATTAGCTGTTTATGCAGCTGTTAAAGATGCTCGTGAAAGAGCTGTTAATGGTGAAGGTCCGACATTGATCGAAACACTTACTTATAGATATGGTCCACATACAATGGCTGGAGATGACCCAACACGCTACCGTACTTCAGATCTTGACAGCGAGTGGGAAAAGAAAGATCCATTGGTTCGTTTCCGTAAATTCCTAGAAAACAAAGGTATTTGGAACGAAGAGAAAGAAAACGAAGTAATCGCTCGTGCGAAAGATGAAATCAAAGAAGCGATCAAACTTGCTGATGCTGAACCACAGCAAAAAGTAACAGACTTGATCAATAACATGTTTGAAGAGCTTCCAAGCAACTTGAAAGAACAATATGAAATCTATGCAGCAAAGGAGTCGAAATAAGCCATGGCGCAAATGACAATGATTCAAGCAATCACTGATGCGTTACGCACAGAATTACGTAATGACCCGAACGTTTTAGTATTCGGTGAAGACGTAGGTGTTAACGGCGGTGTATTCCGTGCAACGGAAGGACTTCAAAAAGAATTCGGTGAAGATCGTGTATTCGATACTCCACTAGCTGAATCCGGTATTGGTGGTTTGGCTGTAGGTCTTGGTCTTCAAGGCTTCCGCCCAGTTCCTGAAATCCAATTCTTCGGTTTCGTTTATGAAGTAATGGACAGCATCAATGGTCAAATGGCTCGTATGCGTTACCGTTCAGGCGGACGCTACAACTCACCTGTTACTATCCGTTCTCCATTCGGTGGTGGTGTTCATACTCCTGAGCTTCACTCAGACAGCTTAGAAGCACTTGTAACAACTCAACCTGGTTTGAAGGTTGTTGTTCCATCAACACCTTACGATGCAAAAGGTCTATTGATTGCTGCTATTAGAGACAATGACCCAGTTGTATTCCTTGAGCATTTGAAATTGTATCGTTCATTCCGTGAAGAGGTACCTGAAGAAGCATACACAATTGAAATCGGTAAAGCAGACGTTAAACGTGAAGGTAAAGACCTTTCATTGATCGCTTATGGTGCAATGGTTCACGAATCACTTAAAGCTGCTGAAGAACTAGAAAAAGAAGGATACTCTGTAGAAGTTGTTGACTTGCGTACAATCAGCCCATTGGATGTTGAAACAATCGTTGCTTCTGTTGAAAAAACAGGAAGAGCAGTTGTCGTTCAAGAGGCACAAAGACAAGCAGGTATCGCTGCACATGTTATCGCAGAAATCAACGAGCGCGCTATCCTTAGCCTAGAAGCTCCAGTATTGCGTGTAGCTGCTCCTGATACTGTTTATGCATTTACACAAGCTGAGAACATTTGGCTTCCAAATTACAAAGATATCATTGAAACAGCTAAAAAAGTCCTTACTTTCTAATAAAGAAGTTATTAGTCAGGGATAATAAGAAGCAACGTAAATAATGGAAATGTAGGAGGTTGAATTACTTTGTCTTTTCAATTCAGATTACCGGATATCGGTGAAGGTATCCACGAAGGTGAAATCGTAAAATGGTTTGTTAAACCAGGCGATAAAGTTCAAGAAGACGACG
>Ga0209463_1000139_pt1 | contig 68128 bp, 69 predicted proteins | sample AgamicMgSfrz_FD_187169 | JGI IMG/M metagenome (GOLD analysis project Ga0209463, IMG submission 187169) | Agave microbial communities from Guanajuato, Mexico - Mg.Sf.rz (SPAdes) (version 2) | ecosystem: Host-associated > Plants > Phyllosphere > Phylloplane/Leaf | place: Guanajuato, Mexico... | reverse complement strand
CCCCACTGTTTTTAGACCTGCTGCCAAATTTTTTGGTGCTGCTGGCTTTTTTGTTGTTAGGTATTTACTCGAAACCCAGCCTGTTTTGGTGCCTACCGTTACTTTGCTCCAAGAGCCCTTTGTTTGTAATACTTTTAAAGATTGATTCTTTTTGACTGTTGTAATTACTTTGTATGTAGTACCTGCACCACTTCTCACATTTAACGTACTTGCTGTGACATACATCGTTTTCGTCGTTGTTGCTGCTTTTGCTGCTGGTTTCTTTGTTGTTAAATATTTATTGGAGGCCCAGCCTGTTTTCTTTCCAACTGTCACCTTATCCCAAGACCCTTTTGTTTGGGTTACTGTTACAGCCTGATTTTTCTTTACCGTCGTTACTACTTTGAACGAGGTACCAGCTCCACTTCTTATATTAAGGGCACTTGCTGTAACATATTTCGTTTTTTTGCTGGCAGCTTGCACTGTATTTGCTGAATGAAAGCCTGTAAATAATACTATGATCCCTATTAATACGACAAAAATCTTTTTACTCATTTTATTCCTTCTCTCTATGTAAATGTCATACTCCATCTTTATTTTGCATATAAAAAATGCAGCAAAAATGGGTCATATAAAGTTTATCAGATGATTATTTCAGTTTCTTAAAAAGCAGATTACAAAGCAACTATATTTCCATTGCCAGCTACTAGTATGTATCCTTTCATCATAACTCAGCTTTTTCATTATTTTCTATATTTTAACATATATACAAAGCATTTTTCCTGGGAATTTCTAGAATCTATTTATCAAAGCAGAGTCCACAAAAAAACCGATATCTATTGTTAGATATCGGTTTTTAAGACTATCTATGAAGTGATCATTTTACAAACCCTAAAATCATTTCACGGATTAATTTACTAGCTGTATTTGCCGTTTGCTCAGATGGGTCATAAATTGGTGCTACTTCTACCAAATCTGCCCCAACTACTTGAACATTGGAACGAGCAATTTCGTGAATAGACGCTAATAATTCTTTTGATGTAATTCCACCTGCATCTACTGTACCAGTACCTGGCGCATGTGCTGGATCTAATACATCAATATCAATTGTTACATATACAGGTCTGCCTGCAAGTGTTGGCAAGATTTCTTTTAATGGCTCTAGCACTTCAAACTTAGAAATATGCATGCCAACTTCTTTTGCCCATTGGAACTCCTCTTTCATTCCAGAGCGGATACCAAAAGAATAAACATTCTTTGGACCAATTAAATTTGCTACTTTTTTTATTGGTGTCGAATGAGATAGCGGCTCCCCTTCATACTCATCACGAAGATCTGTATGAGCATCCATATGTATAATTGCTAAATCTGGATATTTTTTATACATTGCTTGGAATACGCCCCAAGATACTAAGTGCTCTCCACCCATTCCAAGTGGGAATTTATTATCTCCTAATACTTTGTCCACAAATTCTTCGATCATATCTAAGCTTCGCTGCGGATTTCCAAATGGCAACGGGATATCTCCTGCATCAAAGTATTTTACCTCTTCCAGCTCTCTATCTAAATATGGGCTGTATTCTTCTAAGCCAACCGAAACCTCGCGAATTCGGGCAGGGCCAAAGCGGGACCCAGGGCGGAAGCTAACAGTCCAATCCATTGGCATACCGTACAATACTACTTGGCTTTCTTCATAATTTGGAAAACTTTTAATAAATACATTTCCTGAATATGATTCATCAAAACGCATTGGTAATCACTCCTTTTTTATTCAAAACAGCTTAAATCTAAATTGATTCACTATCCCCTTCACAAAGATCTTGAACAAACTTCGGTAAAATAAAGGCCGCTTTGTGTAATTCTTTCGTGTAATACTTGGTTTCTATTGAATGGAAACGGCTCTCTGGCACTTGCAATGGATCATATTGCTTTGATCCAATTGTGAACGCCCACATCCCGCTTGGATATGTCGGTATATTAGCGATATATAATCTGGTTATTGGAAATATTTCTTTTACATCTCTTTGTACAGAGCGAATAAGCTCTCCCTTAAACCATGGGTTGTCCGATTGAGCGACGAAAAGTCCATCATCCTTTAAAGCTTTCGCTATCCCAGCATAGAAGCCTTTTGTAAACAAATTAACAGCAGGTCCCACTGGTTCTGTGGAATCTACCATAATTACATCATAGACCTTTTCACTTTTGGCAATATGCATAAAGCCATCACCAACTTGTACATCTACTCTTGGGTCATCCAGCTTTCCAGCTATCTCTGGGAGAAACTGCTTACTGTATTCAATTACTTTACCATCAATATCAACAAGCGTCGCCTTTTTAACACTTGGATGCTTTAATACTTCCCGAATAACTCCGCCATCACCGCCGCCAACAACAAGAATATGCTCAGGTTTCGGGTGGGTAAATAATGGAATATGTGCTACCATTTCATGATAAACAAATTCATCTCTGGTAGTAGTCATCACCATGTCATCCAATAACAGCATATTTCCCCACTCTTCTGTCTCTACCATCTCCAACTTTTGAAACGGTGTCTGTTCTGTATGTAATGTACGTTTGATTTTCATTGTAATTCCAAAATTATCGGTCTGCTTTTCTGTAAACCAAATTCCCATTTTCATATCCTCCATTCATTTGATTAGTTAAAGCAATCAAAAAAGAAACATTTCTATTGAAAACAATCTTCTTTTTATACTTCCCAATCAAACAAATAACAAACACGAAAAAAGTATAGTGGATATTCGTAAAAATGCAAAGAATTTTTTTATATTCCATGATAAAAATGTTTAAAACACCAATCTTTACCACATACTAGTGCTATCTATTTTCGTTTCGTTCCATAACGATAAAAAACAAAGAAATTTCTACTTAGGAGGTGTCATGTATTGGAAGTCATTGTAAATAAATTGAAAAACTCTGGAAAGTATTTTCGCTTACTCGTGATATTGGGACTCCTTTTCATGATAACCGCAAGCATCATTTTTATCGGAGTCTATGTATATGCTCGTACACTTGGCCCCCCTCCTTTAGCCGTTTCTCAGTCAACTATCTACTATTCAGATAACGGCAGTATCATTGGAGAAAGTAGTAATGGGCAAAAAAGGTATTGGGTATCCATTGATGATATTAGCCCATATTTAGTGGACGCTACTGTTTCCATTGAAGATAAGAACTTTTATTCTCATCACGGCTTTGATTATAAACGAATTGGCGGTGCTATTTTAGCAGACATAAAAGCAATGGCAAAAGTACAAGGAGCGAGTACGATAACGCAGCAATATGCCCGGAACTTATTTTTAGAGCATGAAAAAACATGGAAGCGAAAGATTGCAGAGGCTTTTTATACTCTTCGACTAGAAATATTTTATACGAAGGATGAAATTCTAGAGGGCTATATAAATACCATTTATTATGGCCACGGAGCATATGGAGCAGAGGCAGCGAGCCAATATTACTTTGGCAAAGCGGCATCAAAACTAACGCTAGCAGAAGCAACCATGCTTGCTGGTATTCCGAAGGGACCTAGTATTTATTCTCCCTTTTCATCAATGGAAAATGCAAAAAAAAGACAAAGCATTATCCTTAATTCCTTGATTGAAAATGGCTATATAACAGCAGAGGATAAAAAGATAGCTTCAAATGAAAAGCTATCTCTAGTAGGAGAATTCCCGAACGCTAGTATGGAAACAGCTCCCTATTTTCAAGATAGTGTTAAAAACATTCTGAAAAATCAGCTTCACCTGGATGAAAAAACGATTCAATTAGGCGGATTAAGAGTATACACTACCTTGAATACCGAGCAGCAAAAAATTGCAGAAGAAACCATTAATCACACAATAAACAAAGATAGTAATATACAAATAGGCTTTGTGGCTATGGATCCAACTACAGGCTATGTTAAAGCATTGGTGGGTGGAAGAAATTATGAAGAAAGCCCATTTAACAGAGCAACTCAAGCTAGTCGTCAGCCTGGTTCGACGATAAAACCTTTGTTGTATTACGCAGCACTTGAACATGGATTTACACCAGCGACCATGATGAGTAGCGAGAAAACGACCTTCCGTTTTGATGATGGTAGAGATCCATATACACCGCATAATTTTAATAATCGATATGCAGATGGCAACATTACAATGGCACAGGCACTTGCGGTTTCCGATAATGTATATGCTGTTAAAACCCATTTGTTTTTAGGGCAGGACACATTAGTAAAAACAGGAAAAAGATTCGGCATCACTACCGATTTACAAGAAGTACCTTCGCTCGCTCTAGGAACATCTAATGTTCGTGTAATTGAGATGGCAAACGCCTATAGTATGTTTGCCAATGGAGGAAACAGTGTTTCTCCTGTTTTCATTACAAAAATTGAAACAAATGATGGACAAATTCTCTATGAACATAAAGCAAAGAAAGAGAAAGTGTTAGATACAGATTTAACCTTTGTCATGAACCAAATGATGACAGGAATGTTTGACCCTAATTTAAGTGGCTATGCCTCTGTAACGGGAAGTACCATCGCAAACGATATAACAAGAATTTATGCAGGTAAATCCGGATCCACAGAATCAGACAGCTGGATGATTGGTTATACCCCGCAATTAGTGTCAGCCGTTTGGACTGGATACGATCAAGGAGAACCCATCACGTTAACAGCTGATAAAACTTATGCAAAGAAAGTTTGGGCTCAGTTCATGGAACAAAGCTTGAATAAAGAGCCAATCAAAGGGTTCACTCCTACAAAAGGAACAGTTGGTGTATATATCGACCCTAAGAGCGGTAAACTTGCATCAAATGCATGTGGCACCAAAAGAATGATGTACTTTACAAAGGAAACTGTACCGACAGAATATTGTGCTGATTTACCGAAAGACGATTCCAGCGAAAAACCAGCAAATAAAGAAAAAACAAACGAAAAGGTACCATGGTATAAACGAATTTTCCCCTGGTAGGAGTAAAGATTGAAAAAGCATACTGCCGCCTATTTTTGGCGGGGTATGCCTTTTTGTTTTGGTCGGATGATGGCGAGGCAACCCCCCGCCTCTGTTACCTTTTTGGCTGTTCCGTTTTGAAAAGGGCTTAGAGATCCTCTCTCTGTTACCTTTTTTCTCTCTTCCTCTTCCAAAAGGGCTTAGAGATCCTCTCTCTGTTACCTTTTCTCTCTCTTCTTCTTCCAAAAGGGCTCAGACAACCTCTCTCTGTTACCTTTTCTCTCTCTTCCTCTTCCAAATGGGCTTAGACAACCTCTCTCTGTTACCTTTCCTCTCTCTTCCTCTTCCAAACGGGCTTAGACAACCTCTCTCTGTTACCTTTTCTCTCTCTTCCTCTTCCAAATGGGCTTAGACAACCTCTCTCTGTTACCTTTCCTCTCTCTTCCTCTTCCAAAAGGGCTCAGACAACCTCTCTCTGTTACCTTTCCGCTCTCCTCATTCTTCCTCCAACCAAACGTCTTCCACATATTTTCTTTTTTGCTGCTTGCTTATTTTTCGATATTCTTTTGATTTAAAAATAATATCAAAATCATAATCTTCCGGATAAAGCTCTGTTCCTTTAATATATAGCTTTAATCGCTTTTGATTGACTGTTCTTTTTTCCTGGCGTACCTGCACGATATATCTCCCTTGTGCATCTGGTCCTTGGTAAACAATTCCCATTTCATTCGTCTGTGTAAGAATTACATTATCTCCTTGCTCAAATATTGGCTCTTGTGTTTGTGGCATATCAATCGGCCTTGCCACTCCAGATTTGCGGGCATATTTATTAACAACTACTTGTTGCTTATAGCTTGGATCATTTACATTTTGATCATCATAGAAGTTCCGATGTTTTTTATACGTTATCTCATGCGCTTTTTCAATAAGCTCAGGGTGCAATCCTAATTTGCTTGCAATTTCAAATGCCTGACTTCTTCCGCTTTGCCCCAATAACAGCTTATATGTCGGCCGTAATGTAACGATATCAAATTCCATTGTTCCATTTAAAAACCCTTCTGTTTGATCCGCAAATTCCTTCATTTCACTATAATGAGTCGTCGCAAATAATGTTGCGCCTTTTTGATAAAGCTGTTCTAAAATTACAATAGCAAGTGCCATCCCTTCTCCAGGATCTGTGCCAGATCCTAGCTCATCAAGCAATACAAGGGAACGGTCATTGGTTTTTCTTAAAATATCAATAATATTCACTAGCCTTGAACTAAACGTACTTAAATTTTGTTCAATGCTTTGTCCGTCACCGATATCCACAAATATATGTTGAAAAATCGCTATTTTGCTCCCTGCTTTTGCAGGAATTAACAAGCCTGATTGAGCCATCATTGTTAATAAACCAATTGTTTTCAATGTTACTGTTTTCCCACCTGTATTTGGTCCTGTAATAACGAGGGCACGATGTTCTTCGCCAAATGAAATGGTTAAAGGGACTGCCTTCTGCCCAAGCATTGGGTGACGAGCTTCTTTTAAATGAATCATATAGTCGTCTGTTAAAACAGGAGGCTTTGCATCAATGGCTCTGCTATATTTTGCTTTTGCAAACAAAACATCATAATAATGCATCGTTTCGATAGCTAGATTTATCGCATTTTCCTCAGCTAATAGCTTTTCTGTTAATTCATATAAAATTCGTTCTACCTCATACTCTTCTGCCAGCTTCATTGTTTCTATTTCTGCTTGCATATCTGCCAATTCAATTGGTTCGATAAATACTGTTGCACCAGATGCAGAAGTATCCAGTACACTTCCTTGCATTTTGGTTTTGTATTCTCTTTTTACAGAAAGGGTCAAATGTCCATTACGCTCGGACACAATTTTGTCTTGGAGATAACTTGCATATTTTTTTGATTTCACTAGTTGGTTAGCCTTTTCTTTAACCCGATCTGTCAGAATAGATAGCTGTCTTCTTAAATAAGCCAAATCACTAGATGCGTAATCATCGACATTACTATGCCTAATACATCTTGCTATTTCTTCTGTAAGCTCCCTAACATCAGGGATAGATTGAACATACAGTGAAACATTCGGAGCAGCATATTCCTTATCACGCATAAACTGCTTAAGCTTTGTGCAATGCTCTAAAAAGGAAATAACAAATGGAAATTGATCTGCTCGAATATAAATCCCCTTTTTTGCTTGACTTAAATATAGGGACATTTCATCAAGCGTATGAATGGGAACACTACTAGATATTTCTATAATTTTTATAGCCTCTTCTATTTCCTTTATTGACTGCTCCATTTTTCTTTTATCATAAATGGGCCGCAGTTTCCGAATTGTTTCTTTCGCTAAATTTGTTTTCGCATAAACCTCTATTTTCTCTAAAATTTTATAGAAACCTAATACTTCAAATGTCTGTTGATTCATTTTATTACCTCCTATTTTTTCTTTAAAAACCCTTGAAAACAGAAAAAAAGCCAGCATGAACAAACGCTCACACTAGCTTTTTTGGGTAGACCTATCCGCTTGTTTGCGGCATAAGGAAATCCTTTGCAATAAAGTAAAAAAGCTATGACAAATATGCCATAGCTTGTATCATCTATTGCTCGCTATGAGGCTTATTCTTAACCTTCCTTGAAATTCGCATGCTAAATAAACCGGTAGAATTCCGATTTTTAACAACATTCAAGGCCGTATAAAATTAACGGTTAGTTAAGAACACTCACACTCATAAAACAATCTCCTTTAAAAGGGCTTTTTATTGAAGGCTTTTTTCGGATAGTTTGTTGCTATTACCCAGAGCCTTATTTGATTTCTCTTTTAGTTTATCGATTTCTCTTCTCATTTGTCAACATTTTCAAAAAAATTATCCTAACAAGTCTTTTTTCAGCTGATCTACGGAGTTATCCCATAGTTGCTGATCATGATTTTTCAAGAAATCAGCAAGCACCTTTTTAGACTTATCATCCATATTATCAACCATAATATGCCTTTTCATACTTTTATCCATCTTATTCACATGGTCTGGCAAGGATTTATAGCCTCTACGAATCGAACGATCTACGGTCATTTCACAAGCTGTTACCCCAGCATAGTAAGGACCTTCAGGTTTGCGGTCAATCGTTACCCATACTAGCCAATAAGCCTTGCCATTTGGCACTTCTTCTTTACTTTTTAAAAACTTGATACCACGCTCTACAGCACTCCTTGCATGCATCGCCCCAATATCGACGATTGCTTCTCCTGCTTCCACATCAATAATAACAGGAGATACATTTTCTAAACTAAGACTGCCAATTCCAAAACCTTTATGCCCATCTGTTGGGTCATTTTTAATAATATTAAAGCCTACTGTTTTTTTCTTTTTTTCTTCCATTTTTCATACTCCTTCTGCGATTTATTCTAAGCAATCGCGGATTGCTAGCTGCTTAACGATTCTTGTTTGTCGTGCATTAAAGACATTTTTCCATTCTGAAAAATTAAAATAATAATTGATTAAACAGTTGAAGGAAAAAGACTCGTACAAACTCAATCCAAGGGAATATTGTATAACTTGATAAACCGGTAACAATTAATACAATAAATAAAATAGATCCATACACCTCATACTTAGACAATCTTGCTCTAATTCGAGAGGAAACTAGATCTTCAATAATTCGGTAGCCATCTAGAGGTGGTAGCGGAATTAAATTAAAAGCAAAAAGTAATAAATTCATATAGACAAAAATTTTAAAAAACGGATATAAATCAAAATTACTTCCTACTGGAACATTTAACTTTATTAATAGTGCAATAATAATAAAACCAAGAAAAGCTAGTATTAAATTACTAACAGGTCCCGCTAGAGAAACCAATACTCCAGCTAGTTTCGGTCGTTTAAAGTAATGACGATTAACCGGGACCGGCTTCGCCCATCCGAACCCAGCAATCAAAATAAAGATTGCACCAATGAGATCGATGTGAACAATAGGATTTAACGTTAATCTTCCCTGCTTTTGCGCTGTTGGATCTCCAAATTTATAGGCTACGAATGCATGTGCAAATTCATGAAAGGTAAAACCTATAACAATGGAAATAATAATATAAGGCAAATCCGCCAAATTTTGCGAAAATAACAAATGATTAGCTCCCCTCTATAAACAGTTTCTACGGAAAATCGTTTTTTTCTATCTAGTAATGTTTCCTTCTAAAATTATACATGATTATAAATTGGAAAGGAAAATTTTCTTTTCCTAAGAAAAGAGCAAATAAAAACGCCCCCCTTTTAATACGAAGAGATGATTAGAAACTTGCACTTTTTCAAAAAATATGAAAAACTACTAACAAAAACCAAGGAGGATTAACAGATGCCATACGTAACTGTAAAGATGTTAGAAGGTAGAACAGAAGAGCAAAAGCGAAATCTGGTAGAAAAAGTAACCGATGCTGTTGTAGAAACAACAGGTGCCTCAAAGGAAAAAGTAGTTGTCTTCATTGAGGAAATGCCTACGAACCATTATGCTGTTGCAGGCAAACGCCTAAGTGACCAATAAAAGCATTCAAAAAGGTCCTGCCAAGCAAATCGTTTCATTGCATGGTAGGACCTTTCTTTTCTAATGAATGGTTTTCTCTTTTAAGCTTTCAATATATGTGTAGGCTATTTCTATTTCTTCTTCTGTATATTTTTGCTTTGCCTTTAAAGTAAAAACTTTTTCTTTCACTTCTTCCTTCGGTAAAGTATCAAAGAATAGTATCGTTGAAACAAGTTCAAGAAATCTTGAATTCTGGTCATTCATATCTTCTAGACAAGGCGATAAATTAGGCATCTCCACTTCATTAAGTGCCAGAAACTCTTTCCCGTTATCAGTTAAGGTATAACGATACTGGAAATAGCCTCCCTTTTTTTCTTTTATCTCATTTAAAAATCCCATATTGCATAGTTCTTCGATTCGCAAGGTCAGCTCTTCTGAATAGGGACCGAAAAAGTGAAATTGATATTTTTCATGGAACGGAAAATCAAGCTTTTTCGCAATGTATATCATTTTTTGCAGCTTTTTTCTTCCAATAATTTCGCCCGAAGCAGCAATTGCTTTCATTACTTTGGCATGATCTTTTAACAAATTGGGTCATCTCCTACTCGATTTAATCCTAAGACATACATCTATTGAATATCCAACAATTGACGAATTTGTTTTTTAATTTTCCCTTTAGAACTGTCATCCTTTAAAATATCCTTTGGAAAATACAACTTATGATCGGTTCTTCTTTTTCCAGAGATACTGTCGACTATTTCCGATTCTCTGGAAAGCTCTCTTATTTCTCCGTTTTTCATCAATAGATGAATGGGCAACCGTTCTTCCTCTTCTCCAGGTCGATAAAAATCATAAGGGAGGTCAGACGAGGAATCCACAACTAAATAATATTCCGGATCTAATCCCGCTTTTTGGAATAACCCAGATAATTCTTGGAGTTTCTTATACTCTTTCGCTGGATCAAACTCAACATATTTAAAAAGATTCCTGTTCATAAACCTGCGGCAAAGGTCTTTCAAAATGGCATCGTCTTCTTCTTGCCACATTTGAAAATAATAGAGAATAATAGCCTCATCCAATTTCAAGTAGTCCTCTAAGGATGTCTCGTCTTCAAAAAGTGAGTAAAAATGAATGGGGTGATATTTAAAAGAATAGAACTGTTCGTGTAAGTGTTTCGCTCTATGTAGAATCTTCGTAAGAATTACTTCCGCACTTCTTGTCACTGGATGGAAATATACTTGCCAGTACATTTGATAACGGCTCATAATATAATCTTCTACAGCATGCATTCCGCTTTTCTTAATAACAGCCTGATCTTCACGTGGGCGCATGACACGCAAGATTCTTTCCATATCGAAATTTCCGTAGCTAACCCCTGTAAAGTATGCATCTCTTAGTAAATAATCCATTCGGTCTGCATCAATTTGACTGGAGATTAGACTAACGACTAGTTTTTCTTTTGACGTTTTTGCGATTACTTCGGCAACTTTTTTTGGAAAGTCCTTCTCTACTCTTGTTAAAACTTTATTTACTTCTGTCTTTCCTAAGATAATTCTTCGTGTAAATTCTTCATGATCGAGATCAAACACTTTTTCAAACGAATGAGAAAAAGGGCCATGTCCTAAATCATGTAAGAGCGCGGCGCATAAAGAAAGCAATCTTTGGTTATTATTCCATTCCTCTCTGCCCTCAAAAACATCGTCAATTATTCTTCTAACAATTTCATATACTCCTAGAGAGTGATTAAACCTGCTGTGTTCCGCACCATGAAAAGTAAGATAAGTCGTGCCAAGCTGCTTAATTCTCCGCAGGCGCTGAAACTCTTTCGTCCCAATCAAATCCCATATCACTCGGTCGCGAACATGGATATAGCGGTGGACTGGATCTTTAAATACTTTCTCTTCGTTTAGCTTATCCGTCGAATATGGCATCTTTCTCACTCTCTTTCGTTCTATTGGCTATTTTTTATTCATTCTAGTAATTTAGAGTACGCTCCATATTCTAAAGATAGAAAAAGAGGGTTCCGTGTAAGCATTTTAAAAAGGAAAAAATCATGGTTTTCTCCATAAAATAACTATCTAGTGGAAGCTCCTCTGGTTTTACAAAGACTCTGTTGTTTCATTTGAAGATTTCAAATAATAGACAAATTGCTATTATTTTTTTAACTTTGTATTGATTTTATCCATTAACTCTTCTTCTGTTAATGCAGCTAGTGGACGATTATTGACAAAAGCAAATGTTTTTTTACGACCAGGACCACAATAAGATTGACATCCTATTTCAATTTTTGCATCTGGATCTATTTGCTTTAAACGTGGTATTAACGTTTTTAAATTTACTGCCTGACAATCGTCGCAAACACGAAATTCGTTTGCCATTGGGACAACCCTTTCTTTAAATGCTCTCTATTAAAGTTATCGATCATCTAATCGACAACATTCTCACTCATTACTATATGGTATTTTACCCCTTCTCCACTAGCAATGCAAGATGCAAAAGATTGTAAAACGGTGACGAATTTGTGGAAAAAATCCGTCCCTACTATACTATTTTTGTCTATCTGCTTGGGCAGTATTTTTCATAAACTAATTCCCTTCTCTATATTAATTAATCAATATGCGTTATAATTTTCTCTTGAATATAGGGAGGTTTTTAAATGAATAAAAGTAGACTATTAGTAATGTGCAGCATTGTACTTGCAATGTTGATCGCCTCTATTGATACGACTATTATGAATACAACCATGCCAATTATTGCAGAGGAACTTGGCGGAACGGCATTATACGCTTGGTCCTTTGCTGCATATATGATAGCTAGCACCATACTTTCACCAATTGCCGGCAGACTTTCTGATCTTTTTGGCAGAAAGAAACTGTTTGCTTTCGGTATTATTGTCTTTTTAATCGGCTCACTCTTATGTGGAATTGCAGCGACTATGCCTCAATTAGTCATTTTCCGCGCACTACAGGGAATGGGAGCTGGATTCATGATGCCATTTCCCGCTATCATTGCTGGAGACCTTTTTTCTATTGAAAAAAGAGGGAAAATCCAAGCATTGTTTACTGGCATGTGGGCATTATCTGCCGTATTAGCTCCCACACTTGGTTCTCTTTTTGTAGAGTTTTTGAGTTGGAGATGGATTTTTTACATTAATTTGCCAGTATGTATCATTGCACTATTAACTTTGATTCCATATAAAGAAGTTTATCAGCCTAAAAAGGCACAAGTAGATTATATTGGAGCGGTCCTGTTTGGTATCGGCATAACTTGTGTATTACTAGTTACCGTGTTAGAAAGTTATCTTTTTATTTTTGCTATAGTCGGTATCCTTCTATTAATCGCATTTTATTTCTTTGAGAAAAGACAATCTTCTCCTATTGTTCCATTATCCATTTTTAAGAATAAAACAATCACTTGGATTTTCCTTAATGGATTTGTTGGAACATTGGCCTTATTTGGAACATCAAGCTATATTCCATTATTCCTGCAAAATCAAGCTGGCCTTTCTGTCCTATGGAGTGGTGTTTCTCTCCTTGGTATGTCTGTTGGATGGATGGCCATGTCGGTTCCTGCTGGTAAATGGATATTAAAATATGGCTATCGCATTCTATTAATAATTGGAAATACATTACTATTACTGTCAGGAATTTTATTAGTATTATTAAATGAATCAAACGGTTTCTGGTACGTCTTTATCCTTATGATTGTTCAAGGATTAGCATTTGGACTACTAAGTACTGTTGGTGTTATTGGCGCTCAAGCATTAGTCGGAAATCATGAAAAAGGAATCTCTACTTCTTTCTTTATGTTCTGCCGAAATATGGGAACAGCAATCGGTGTAACCATTATGGGATCTTTACTAAATAGTGGTACTACCTTTATGGATGGTATTCACCATCTCTTCTTGTTCGGGTTTATTGTAAGTATTTTTGCATTTTTATCAGCCTTCTTTATCCGCAATGAAGGAACTTTAGTAGAAAAAAGAGCATAGAAAATTTAATCATATATGTATCAAAAATAGTCGGCAAGTTGCCGGCTATTTTTTTCAACCCTCTTTATCCGCTAATTTTCCTTTTTTCTAAACTATAAAAAAATCTACTATCCTTGTATTTCTTTTGTATAAACAAACACATTTCTGGAAAAGATGGAACTAGAAATATTTATTTATCGTTAGAAGTTGGGAGTTGAGTTAAGAATGAAGGTTAGACAAGACGCATGGTCTGAAGAAAACGATTTATTATTAGCGGAAACAGTTTTGAGACATGTCAGAGAAGGAAGTACACAGTTAAACGCATTTGAAGAAGTTGGGGATAAATTAAATAGAACTTCGGCAGCGTGTGGATTCCGCTGGAACGCAGTCGTTCGTCATCAATATGAGAAAGCGCTGCAACTTGCGAAGAAACAGCGAAAACAACGACAACGAATGCTAGGAAAAGATCAAGGTGGTAAAAAGAAACTATTATACTCACCGCCAGTACCAACAGTGGATGATCTCGAGGCTTTTACCGCTTCCACTAGTTTAGAAATGGGTTCAATGGATCTGGAGGTATTCGATTCACTAGAAACATTAGATACACATGTTACTAGTCCAGAAGAAGATGAGCTTGCAAACTATCAAACAGAGGAACCACAAACCAGTATTGAAGTAGAGAAAACTCCTGTTTACTCAGGAATGAGCTACAATCAAGCTAGCACACTTAATTTTGATGCCGTTCTCTCTTACTTACAAAACTTCCGAAGTGCTCCAATACAGCTGGAAATCTTAAAAAGTGAGAATGAAAGATTAAAAAGAGAAATGGCAACGATCAAAAGTCGCAACAAAGAATTAGAAGAAAAGCTACATCAAATCGAAAACAACTCAGAAACGATGCAAGAAGATTACGAAACACTCATGAAAATCATGAACAGAGCCCGTAAACTCGTAGTACTAGAAGAAGACGAGCGCCCTACCAAATTTAAAATGGACCGAAACGGAAACCTCGAAAAAGTCGCAGAGTAATTAAAAAGCGGAAAGGGACCGTTCAGCGGCGTGTGGGGTGGAGCAGCATTTCCTGAGATAAAGGAAACACAGAGAGCGATAGCGATCTGATGTTGACTTATCGCAGGGAAATGTTGTGAAGCCCATCAGCCGCTGGTCCCTTGGAGCTAGATTGATTAAAAAGCGGAGGCGCCTTGTTTATCAGCGTACAAACTGGAGGGCTTCGACTGAGATAAAGGAAACACGACGAACGCTAGTGAGTCGATGTTGACTTATCGTAGGGAGGAGACCGAAGTTTGCTAGCTGATAGGCGCCGGAGCTAGATTGATAAAAAGCGGAAAGGGACCGGGTAGCGGCTTATAAAATGCAGGACAAGAAAGAGAGAAGTTTTTGGAGTTGGCAACCATTCTCGATTATAAATAGAGGATAAGGAAAGGTATGCAAAAAAACACCTTCCTTATCCTCTTTTTGGTTTTAGCGAAATGCCTGCATAATTTTCTCGTTTCGATCAACAACGCGATCATAATATGACTCGAACAGTGGTAACTCTTCACCTTGTAATTGATCTGCAAATAAAAACTCGGCGTGATCTTTTAAAGTAAAAAGCAACTTTGTCATCACTTGATCAACCGTTAGTGGAACGTCTAATAGTTCAGCTAAAGAAGCCATTACTTCCGGCTTTATTTCTGGATAAGCAAATTTGGTTGTCTCTCCTTGTAGTCCTGCAGCATAAAATTGCTTGATAATTTCTGCTCTTTGCTTTCCGCTGCCATTTACGCAAAGATAAATTTGAACCGCAACCCCACTTCTTAAGCGTCTTTGAGAAATTCCTGCAAATTTTTTCCCATCAATACTTAAGTCATAGCTGCCTGGACAATACGATCCGACGATTTCCTTTGCTTCTATCGTTTTCCCATATTCTTTAAACATATAGTTAATTAATTCCCACATCGTCTCATAACCACTATTAATATCTATTCCTCTTTCCTGTTCTGGCAGGATAAGCGAAATATTTAACACATCTTTATCCAACACAACAGCAAGTCCACCAGAATTACGGACAATGTATTGGTATCCCTGCTCCTTTAAAAAAGCCAATGCATCTTTCAGATGAGGTAATCTCGTATCTTGAATTCCTAATACAATCGTCCGATCATGTACCCATGTTCGTGCCGTAGCAGGTACCATGCCACTTCCAACAGAGGAACATAAAGTATCATCCATGCCGAAAGAATGTAGCGCTGATACATGTAAACCTGTTGTTGACTGATCAATGATTCTCCATTTATCTTGTTTTAACAAACTAGTATTGCCGACCATCACTTAGCTCCTTTTGTTTTAACAACCATCTATCCTATTTTTAAAAGATATAGTTTTCTTTATTCATTCACAATGATTTATTATAACGAAAAAAGAGCTTTTTCTAAAGCTAAGCAGTTCAGATAATGTGGAAAAATGTTATTTCTACTGTATCTTCACTAAAACGGAACTACATATTTCTACAGCTAACTTCTTTTTTAACAGTACAACGTAAAAACTGGTTCATTTCATTTTGCTCCAGTCAGTTATCAGAGAAAATTTAAAAGGAATTATAAAAATGATAGGTAAAATGGCTTTAGACAGTTGTCTTTCTCAGTTAACACAAATTATGATAAACTAATATTATCATAATATTCCAAATAACAGAACATTCATTTCCATTACAGGGGGTATAATAGTTATCTATAACACACGGCTAAACTTTGACCAAAAGGGAGTAATTGGAGGGAATAGAAAATGGATGTAAGGACACTTTTATTACAACAATGGGCAAGCTGCTTAGATAAAGAAGACTGGTTTCCACCACTTGAAAAAGTGCTAGCGGATATCACTTTTGAACAGGCAATTTGGAAACCGGCTGATGGGACAATGCATTCCATTTGGGAATTAGTTTGTCATTTACTTTTCTATGAAAAGAGATTCCTGATGCGATTTCTTGGTGAAACAGAGAATGAACCACAGGCAGAAAATAATGAATTTACATTTCGTTTACCAACTGAGACGTTAGAAAATTGGATGGAAACTAAACAAGAATACTTTTATGTTCATCGTGAACTTGAAAATATACTAGCAAAATCAGAACACGAAGATTTGTATAGACAGGTCCCAGGAGAAGATAATTCATTAGTGCTTGAACTGAAGAGTTTAGCAATGCACGACGCATATCATATTGGACAAATTGTACTCCTTAGTAAAATGCAAGGAGCTTGGGCAGAGAAACGCAGCTTTTAAAAATGATTCATTAGCTTTACAGCTATAGTAATTCCATTATTGGGGAACGCAGTGACGAGGAGGCTTGGCGCTCACCCCATGGAAAGCGAAGTGTATTCAGTCTGCGGATGATCACCACAAACCCTTTTTCTTAAAATGAATAAAACCCCAAACGATTATACAAACTTTTCTTAGCATGTATGTATAATCATTTGGGGTTATTTGGTTAGAAATACTTATGTCCCAGCTTCTTTAAAAAGAATTATTTTGCTAAGCTTTGTCCTGCAGTAATTAATGCTAATTTATAAACATCTTCTTCGTTACATCCACGAGAAAGGTCGTTTACTGGAGCATTTAAGCCTTGAAGGATTGGTCCGACTGCTTCAAAGTTACCTAATCTTTGTGCAATTTTATAACCGATATTACCAGCCTCTAGACTTGGGAATACAAATACATTTGCATCTCCTTGAATTGGAGAATCTGGAGCTTTTTGTTTGGCTACAGATGGAACAAATGCAGCATCAAATTGGAATTCACCATCAATTACTAATAATGGATCTCTTAGTTTTGCTTCAGCTAATGCACCTTCTACTTTTTCTGTTTCTGGTGATTTTGCAGAACCTTTAGTTGAGAAGCTTAACATTGCAACGCGTGGGTCAATGTCAAACATTCTTGCTGTTTTTGCACTTTCCACAGCAATTTCCGCCAAATCTTGGCTGTCTGGAGTAATATTGATTGCACAGTCTGCAAATACATATTTCTCATCTTCACGAACCATGATGAATACACCAGAAGTCTTCTTAACACCTTGTTTTGTTTTAATGATTTGTAAAGCCGGACGAACAGTGTCAGCTGTTGAATGAATCGCACCACTTACTAGACCCTCTGCTTGGTTAGCATAAACAAGCATTGTTCCAAAATAGTTTTCATCTAAAAGGATTTTGCGTGCATCTTCTTCTGTCACTTTTCCTTTACGTCTTTCCACAAAAGAAGCAACTAATGCGTCAAATTGAGCATATTTCTTTGGATCATAAATTTCTGCATTTTCTAATGAAACACCAAGATTTTTTGCTTTTGTTTGAACTTCTTCTATGTCCCCAATTAAAACAGGAATTAACACTTTATCTTCTGCTAAACGACCAGCAGCTTTTAAAATTCTTTCATCTAATGCTTCTGGAAAAACAATCTTTACGTTTTGGCCAGTTACTTTTTCTTTTAAACCTGTAAATAAATCACTCATTAATTTTCTTCCTCCTTTTTATGTACACTTAATAGGATACTCTACCATGATAAAATTTCAAGGAATATTCCTTACTTTCTTCTCTTTTTATCCCATATAAGGCATGATGCGTTCATCTACTAATGCAAAGAAGATGAAGATAAAATATTGATGGAAGTTCTGTTTATAAATCTGATAATTCCCTATATGTAACTTCCTTATACTTTTTTGCACGAACTGAAACTTCCTTTTTCTAGAAGTCACAATTTGTTCACATTTATCTCAAGGGTTATTCCACTAATATATGGAGAAACTATGATATAGTTAAAATCGTACAAACGTTATTAAATAAGGAGTGAACATATAAATGAGTGAAGCAGCAAAAACATTAGATGGCTGGTATTGCCTGCATGATTTCCGAACAGTAGATTGGACTACATGGAAAATGTTACCTAACGATGAAAGACAAGAGGCTATCAATGAATTTCTAGGTCTATTGGAAAAATGGAATGTTGTTCAAGAAAACAATAGCGGCAGCCATGCCCTATATACAATTGTTGGGCAAAAAGCGGACTTCATGATGATGATTCTCCGTCCAACTATGGAAGAATTACAACAACTAGAAACAGAATTCAACAAAACGAAATTAGCTGAATTTACTATTCCAGCTCATTCCTATGTTTCTGTTGTAGAATTAAGTAATTATCTGCCGTCTGATTCAGATCAAGATCCATATGAAAACCCATATGTAAAATCTAGATTATACCCAATCCTTCCAGAATCCAGTTATGTGTGCTTCTATCCAATGGATAAACGCCGTCAAGGAGAAGATAACTGGTATATGCTTCCTATGGAAGACCGCATAAACTTGATGCGTAGCCATGGCATGATTGGTCGCCAATACGCTGGAAAAGTAAAACAGATTATTACAGGATCTGTTGGTTTTGATGATTACGAATGGGGCGTAACCTTATTCTCAGATGATGTGCTTCAATTCAAAAAATTAGTATATGAAATGCGTTTTGATGAAGTAAGCGCACGCTATGGCGAATTTGGTTCTTTCTTTGTAGGCACCATTCTTAAACAAGAGGCAATCACTAACTTTTTACATGTAAACTAATTGGAAGGAGAGAATTCTCTAGTAGAGATTACTGGAGAATTCTCTTTTTTCTATTCTCTTAAAGATTAACAGCTTCTTCTCTAAATAAATCCAGTTGATTTCGATATAAATTCTTAACTCCTTGTCATAACTTTTTCTTTTTCCTCATAGGATGAAATAGTGAGCGATGACCTAAGAAGGAACTAACATTCACCGTCTACTTCTTATCTGTAAATTTTATGGTCAACTTCTGAATGATGGAAGTATGTATGGGAAGATTTGAATAGAAGACTATGGAGGGATGAAAATGAGTCAATCAAATTATGGAAACTACGGTTATCCACAAGGATACGGGACTTACCCCGGGCAAATTCCTACCTATGGAAATCAGCAAGTGTATCAGCCACAAACACCAATACAACAAGGGGTCCCTACTCCTACACCTACACCAGCGCCTACACCAAGCCCAACACCTACTACACTGCCAGGACAGCTGCCACTTGAAGCGTCATATATCGAGAATATTTTACGTCTTAACAAAGGAAAAATCGCAACCGTATATGCAACGTTTGAAAACAATAGAGAATGGAATGCAAAAATCTTTAAAGGCATTGTGGAAGCAGCAGGGCGTGACCATCTTATTTTAAGCGACCCGCAAACTGGAATTCGTTATTTACTTCCTATGCTATATATCGATTATGTCACTTTTGATGAAGAGATTGAGTATGAGTATCCGTATGGCGTTGCAGCACCAAATCTGACTACATATCCACCTAGATAAGCATAAAGTGAAACTTCCATCAGTGGGGGTTTTCCTTCATCTCCCCTGATGGTTAGTTGAACCAATCGGACCTTTACGGACAGTTGATCTCCCACCTATCTTCCTCGTATTCTCATAAGCTTACGGTTGAGTCTTACTGTCCGTTAAGAGTGGGATAAACGCCATCTTCGCTGTTAATCAAAGAGAAATTTCATGCATCACTTATATAGTGGTGTTTTTTTGCTGTAATTTAGAGGCACAAAAAGGGACTTCAAAAAGTCCCCAATATATTAAATTATGACGTTTTATCCTTCACCAAAAAATAGGCAGTTATCCATGCAGTAATAGGGATTACAAGTGTAACTCCTGTTCCTGCACTAAGAATCGTAATCATTTCCGCCCCAAATATTTTTGAATTTACAATTTCCCCTAACGTATAGGACAAATCTTTAAACCAAATCAGCAGGGCGAGATAACCACCAAAGAAAGCAAAAAATAATGTATTCGTGCTTGTACCAAGAATATCTTTTCCAATACTTAATCCAGCTTTATACAATTCTTTTCTACTAATAGATGGATTGTGATAATGAATTTCGTGCATTGGTGATGAAATCGCCATAGCCGTGTCTGTAATTGCGCCTATTGTACTCATGATAATTACAGAAGCGCCAATTTTAATGAAGTCTACGCCAATATTGAAGGAAAACATACTCAGTTCCACCAACTCTTCGTCTCCAAATCCCTGAATCATTGCTTTATTTGATAGGTAAAGAATGAATAAGAGTAGAAGGATAATTGTAATCATAGTTGATAGAAATGCTGTTTTTGTTTTAATGTTTACCCCATTAATATAAAAAAGGTTGATACAGCTAATTACTAAACAGGCAAATAAAGTTAAGATAATCGGATTTATGTTTGGATTGGTCATGAAAATCGTAATAATAATGACCACACTAAAGTTAAAAAATAACGCCAAAAAAGAACTTACTCCCTTTTGTCCACCAATAATGCTCATTAAGACAAATAAAATAACGCCAAGCAACACTAACACATTCATTAGCCTGCTCGCTTTCTATTAACGAAAAATATACTTATATATAAACCTATTGGAATCGTTAGTACAATTCCAATTCCCCCAGCTAATGCTCGAGCCAATTCTAATGATAGGTTCATCGAGAGAGTAAAACCTAATGGTGACGTGTTCTTAAAATAAAGAATAAGCATTGGAATAGTTCCACTTATATAGGCAAAGAGCAAAATATTTGTCATTGTTCCCATAATATCTTTTCCAATTTCCCTTCCTGACTTTATTAATGCTTTAACAGATATATTATTATTCTTTTCATACAATCCAAATATCGAAGAAGACATGGTAATGGCGACGTCCATAACAGCGCCGAGGGATCCGAGAAATAGTCCTGCCAAAAAGACCAATTTATAAGGACGCGTAATAAATTGTAACTCCTCATAGCGAAGTCCTTTTTCTGAAGTTAACCATAAAACAAAGTAAGTAATAAATAGAGAAATAAAAGTACCTAGTAAGGTCGCTATAATCGCAGCATACGTTTTTTCGTTTCGCCCGCTCACAAGTATAAGGGAAATAATCGTAAAGATAATCACGCTTATACTGCAAATTAACAGCAGGCTCTTTTCGGACGTATTTATATAAACATCCAATGCAACGGATAAGATGACGGCATTTATAATCAAGCTAATAAGAGAATATAAGCCCTGTTTTTTACCAACAAATAGCAAGGCAAAAATAAAAACCCACGCAATCATCAACAAATATGTATCTCTTTTAACATCTTGTACGCTTCCCTTGAGATAGCCATTCTCTCCTAACTTAGAATCAATATGAACAAATAATTCATTTCCGACATAGAATTCATCATTATTGGCTTTAGAAGAAGAATATTCATTCATTAGATAAATTTGTTTCCCTTTTTCCTTCCCATTTTTCACTACCCCAATAATTTGCTGAATAAAAATATAATCCTGATTATTAAATTGATCCTTTACTTCCGTTTTATCTATTAGTTCCGTTTTTACGACTTCTGCTATTGGCTTTTCATAGAAGGAGTAATTGTTATGCACAAACACAATAGACCCTATAAATGAGAATAAAACGACAATAAAAAAGAGTTTCTTGTTCTTGCTCATTTTATAAAATTTGCTAAATATAACTTTCAAAAGTAACCTCCTACTACAAAGTACTTTTTCTTTTGGAAATGTAAGAAAAAAGGATAGGTAAGAATATCAATCCTTTGCTTACCTATCCTTTTTATACGATCCGATTACATCCATTTCCAAGCAGCGATAATAATTAATAGCCACGCTGTCAAAAATGCCACTCCACCTATTGGTGTAATAGCTCCTAGTATTTTTATTTGGGTAACGGCCAATATATATAAACTTCCTGCAAATAGGATAATTCCAATTAACATTAGCCATCCTGCCCAATTTAACAAACTACTTTCTGGAAATTTCCCTAAGAGTAAACCAATTAGAATTAATCCTGTACTATGGAACATTTGATAAGTAACACCTGTTTTCCACGTTTCAAGATATTTTTCTGGTATTTTCCCTTCTAACCCATGAGCACCGAACGCTCCTAAAGCTACAGATAATAGAGCATTAATTGCTCCGATAATGATAAAAGCTTTCATTTTTATCTCCTTCTTTTTGGCTTTTTATATAAATGGATCTATGTATGAAGTTATTGATTGTTGCACTCTATTCGTACTTTCTGCAGATAGACTCTTCCTATAACTAAGCACTACTAGATTACCGTCCGTTTCACTCCTGCAGGGTCTCAGACTTTCTCACACTTTCCGTAGCGTCAAGCAGACATCTCTTCAACCTAAAAATCAAATAAGGAATCGCCATTTCCTTCTTCCATTTTTATTTTATTTGTTTGTGTCTGTATGGTTTGTTTTGGAATGGTTAATGGCGCTTGAACAGCTTGGAAGGTTGGTTGCTGAACAGGTTGCTGATAGGTTACGCCTTCTTTTCCTCCCTGTTCTAAAACCAACTCACATAAGGATTTAATCGCGTAGACTCTTTCTCTTATTCTTGCATCAGAATTGCTTGTTTTAGCTTCTGCTAACTGATCTTCTATCTTAGCTAATAATTGTTGTATAGAGATATTCATTTCATCCCTCCTTTGCCTGGATACAAAGACATTCGTGTCCAGATGCTCTTTTTACTTCGCCAGATGGAAGCGTTCTTCCTTTAAATTGGAATGCCTTACACCCTTTAGGGAACTGACTATCCCATGTAACATAGTAGAATTTACATTTATCCCACTCTTACTGTCCATTAAGGTCCGTTTGGTTCAGCTAACCATCAGTGGGGGATGGGATGAGGAAAACCCCACTGATGGAAGTTTCACTTTATAGCAGTTCACCTTATTCTTGTCCATTCTATACCCTTCCAATCCCTTGCAGGAAAATACACACGATGAGCAGTGATTTCTTTTCCTATCTGGAGAAATCACTGCTCATGTATATTTCCTTTATTATATTATTCTTTTTCCAAAAAATCATCTATACACCAATTGATAGGAGGCTGGCCCCCATTTGCTAGCATGCGATTGATCGTAAAGAACGGTCTGCTTCCTAAAAAACCTCGATGTGCTGAAAGCGGGCTTGGGTGTGTTGATAAGACGATACCGTGCTTTTTTTGGTCGATGAGAGCAAGCTTTTTTTGAGCAGGATTGCCCCATAATACAAAAATAACTGGCTCATCTCTTTCATTCAGCATTTTTATTACTTGATCTGTAAATACTTCCCACCCTTTTCCACGATGAGAATTAGCTTGTCCTGCACGAACGGTTAAAACCGTATTTAACAGAAGTACACCTTGATTGGCCCAGCTCTTTAAATAGCCGTGATTTGGGATAGGACATCCTAGATCTTCATGAAGCTCTTTAAAAATATTTTTTAAAGATGGTGGTATTTTTACTTGCGGCTTAACAGAAAAACTTAATCCGTGTGCTTGATTGGGACCGTGATAAGGATCCTGTCCTAAAATGACTACTTTTACTTTGTCATACGGGGTGTAGATTAAACTATTAAAGATATCTTCGCGTTTTGGATAAATAGTTGATTCTCTGTACTCTGCTTCTAAGAAGGATTCTAATTGAATAAAGTAATCCTTTTGGCGCTCCTGCTCTAGTAATTGCTGCCATGATGCGGTCATGCTTCCCCCTCCTTTATTCCCCTGTAAACTTTACTTCAACAGTATATCCTAGTCTCCCATAGAATTCTTTCAATGTCTTTTGGGCATTTTCCTCTGCTTTTATCAATAGTCCTTGTTCAACTGCCTCTTCCTTCATCGTTTCCTTTGCTTCATCCATTAAGCTATAAGCCTCTTCCCATTTCACATCTCCTCTAAAAATGCCAGAAACAGAATATGTTTCTACTTCATCAAAATTAATAGAAGGATCTTGAAGAAAGCCCGCTTTTGGTAATAGAATGTGAATTGTTTTCTCTTCTTCATTAATTTTCATTTGCTCTTCTGTTATTTCCGATAAATCTACTCCAGCTGTCAGTGTGCCAGGTACCACTAATAATATTTTTCGTTTCGTTCCTGGAATATTTGCCTCAATTCCTTTTCCAAAAATCTCGTTATCTTCTTTTTCTAAGATTGTTTTTACAAAGGCTTGCGAGGTGGCTAATGTTGATAAATCCTTCATCTGTTCTAAATAAGCACCTGTTCTTACTACTGGTTCTTTCGGAAAAGCGACTTTCCAAAGCCCAACTATTCCGACTATCAACACCACTACTAAAATACTTAAAAAAAGCATAATTTTTCTATTTATCCGATTCTTTACTTTATATAAACCAAATCGAGGAAATCGAAATCCTCTTCTGTTATTTAACTCCATTGTTGTACTTGCCTGTTCCTTTTGTCCAGCGCTTAGCTCTCGATTAATTTGTTCTCTTTCTTTTTTGCTTACCATTTGCCCCCTCCTGTTTCTATGATTCTCTTAATTATATTATATAGGGAATTTTGTCGATTGTGGGGATATTTGTCTATGTATAATTTCCCAAGTGATAGACAATGAAAATATTACCAATGGAAAAAGAGTTTCATCTTTTTTATAAGAGGTATATAACACACATAGATAAATTCCACTTTAATAGGAGGCTATCATTATGTATAAAGTAGAAATAGTAGAAAATGGTGTACAAGCAAGCAACATTATTAACGCATTAGAAAACCAAGGGTATAAAAAGGAAAATATTTATATTTTTGCCCACGATAAGGACCGTTCAGAAGACTTAACAAATGCAACGGAAACAGGAAATGTATCCATGAAGGAACAAGGATTACTTGATTCCATCAGTAATGTTTTCCGAAAAAGAGGTGACGAATTGCGTTCAAAAATGCAATCAGTCGGATTAACAGAAGCAGAAGCCGCTAAATACGAGGAAGTTTTAGATACAGGTAAATTAGTTGTCGTTGGTTCACTTGAACAATAAGAAAAGCCTCGCGTTGTGAAAACAGCGCGAGGCTTTTTTACTATCCTAATAATTGGTCGTAAAGTGTTTTAGCATATACTACATCATTTGTCTCATGTATCAACGCTCTGCCATCTTTAAATAACACTACTCTGTTCGCCTCTAATTGAACACTGAGGAGAAATTGATTTTGTCTCACTGTATATCCTTTCTTCTGAAGACTTTCTGCAAGTTGTTGAAATGGGATATCCTTTGGATTAGAAGGACGAATCTGTACCGTTTCTCTTCCACATAAAACAGCTGTCTTTGTCTGGTTTTCTTTTTCCAAAAAGGGATAAGTCGGATTTTCTCCGCAAGTTGAACAGTCCACTCTTTTCACGCGACCAACTTTTATATTTTGCTGTTCATTTTTCCATAAATCAAAGGTTAAAAATGTTCCTCGTAAGGAAGCTTTATCTCCGACTAATATTTTTAACGCTTCGGTTACTTGATGGGAAACTACTAATTGAACAGCCGGGGCGATAATCCCTACAGTATCGCATGTCATACCAGTCATCGGCATAAATTTTATTAGGCAATGTAAACATGGTGTCTCCCTTGGTACAATCGTGTAGCTCATTCCAGAACTCCCTACACAAGCTCCATAAATCCAAGGGATATCATGCTTCACAGCTATATCATTTACAATCATTCTTATTTCCATATTGTCAGTTGCATCCATTATTAAATCAATGCTCTTCGCTAACTGCTCCAATAGCTCTACCGTTGCTTCCCCAACAATACTCTTAATGATGCATTCTCTATTAATCTCCATTAATCTTCTTTCTGCAGCAACAGCTTTTGGTATCCGCTCTTTAGCATCCTGTTCTGTATACAATTGTTGTCGCTGAAGATTGCTTTTCTCCACATAATCTCTGTCTATAATAGTAAGGTTCCCAATGCCACTTCTGCATAACATCTCTGCAATGGACGATCCTAGCGCACCGGCTCCAATAATTAGCACATGTTTCTTCCCAATTTCTCTCTGCCCCTCTGTTCCAATAGAAGAAAATAGTATCTGGCGTGAATACCTATTCTGATTCATTTGCATTTACTCCTTCCTCATCCTCCGCTAACAGGTGGGATAAAAGCTACTGTATCGTTTTCCTTCACAGTATCCTCGTCTAGTGCAAATTCTTCATTAACTGCTACCATCACTCCTTGAAGGGATAGGGAAGGATATGTATTTAGTAAGTACTCCTTAATTTGCGCAATTGTCTGTTGTTTCCCTTTCAATGTTAACGTTTCGCTTCCTATTGTTTCTTTCACACTCGCAAAAAAAAGCAATGTAATCAATGTAATTCCTCCTCACCTGGCTTACCGTTTCGATACATTTTAGACCCTTTTTGATTCCCGATCCACTCTTCTCCATTTTCCCAATGCTCTTTTTTCCAAATAGGGACGATTTCTTTTATTCTTTCAATTGCATATTGATTCGCCTCATAGGCATCCTTGCGGTGAGGCGTTGAAACTGCAATAACCACCGCCACATCACTAATTTCTAGCTTGCCAATTCGATGGGTAATGGCAATATCGATATCTCCCCATTTCTTCTTCACCTCTTCGCCTATTTGTGCGAGTTTTTTTGTTGCCATCGGAGTATAAGCTTCATATGTTAAAAATAGTGTTTTTTTTCCTGCTGTCATTTCCCTTACTGTCCCAATAAACGTAGTAACAGCCCCCGCATTTCTTCTTATTACTTTATCAATAACGTTTTGTAGATTAATCGGCTGATCTATTATTTCAAACTTCATTGCGATATCCCCTCTGCATTATTCTCTATTTCCTTGAGCATTTATGTTGCTTCTTGCTATTCCATCGTAAAAAATATATATAAAGATTACCATACATGTAGACAGAATTCTCTTACTATTATCCCCTCATGCCTTTAACTTCCTTCGATTGGTATGTAAAAACAGCATGAGAACCAAACTAAGGCAAGGATGGCGCAAAAGTTGTATGATTAATTAAAATGGTCTACAATTATTCAATCAAACAAAATTACTTTTCGATAAAAAGTGGCAACTACATAGGAGGCATAACAATGAAAAAAGTATTAACTTTAGCAGGTTCTGACACTAGCGGTGGTGCAGGTATTCAAGCAGACTTAAAAACATTTCAAGAACTAGGCGTTTATGGAATGACCGCTTTAACAACAATCGTAACGATGGATCCAAAAAATCATTGGCATCATAATGTTTTTCCACAAGATATAAACACAGTAAACGCTCAATTAGAAACTGTTCTATCTGTAGGTATTGATGCAATGAAAACTGGAATGCTTGGTTCTGTTGAAATTATCGAAACAGCAGCAAAACTAATTGATGAGAACAATATTAAAAATGTTGTTATTGATCCTGTCATGATCTGTAAAGGAGAAGATGAAGTCCTTCATCCAGAAACAGCAGATGCCCTTCGCGAATTGCTTGTTCCAAGAGCAACGGTAGTGACTCCTAATCTATTTGAAGCTTGGCAGCTTGCACAAACAGATGAGCCTATTAAAACAATAGAGGATTTAAAAGAAGCGGCAGTAAAAATTCACGCACTTGGACCAAAATATGTTCTTATTAAAGGTGGCAGCAAATTAGGACATGAAAAAGCAATCGATCTTCTATATGATGGAAAAGAATTTACGATTTTAGAGAGTGAATTAATTGATACAACCTATACACACGGAGCAGGTTGCACAAACTCCGCTGCGATTACAGCTGAATTAGCAAAAGGGGCAACAGTAGAAGATGCTGTTCAAACGGCTAAAGACTTTATTACAGCCGCTATTCGCAATGGCTTTAAGTTAAATGAGTATGTTGGCCCAACTATGCACGGAGCATATCGTAACGAAAAAGAAAAGCTTCATATTAAGTAAAAGGGGATAAAAATGGATCTCTGCAGCATTCTTTGCTTTGAATAAAAAGAAGAGAATGCCCTAACCGTTTTTCTCCCTTTAAATAGACTAGTAAAAAGGAGGGATATTCTTTGGAGTTTGTACAAATCGAGAAAGTCCAAAAGGAAATCGAGCGTTTGAGTGAAAAAGAAATATATATTCACTTAGAAACGACTAATGGCGCCTATGCTACACATAATGACGAAACCTTCTTTAACTCCGGCGCCTATATTCGCAATGCACAGCTTTCCTATGAATATGGCAAGATCACAGGAAACGGTCCCTATCGAGTTGGCTTAAAAACGGGGATTGGCTGGGTTTATGCAGAAGGTATTACTCATTATGAAGTGGATGAAAAAAATAGATTATTATTAGCAGGATTAGATTTCACAGGAAAATTGGCAGTTGCCTTACAAATAAGTGAAACACCATTTGAATGAGAAAGTAAAATAGCCATGAAATATTCTTAAAAATTAAATGATTACCATTTCATGAAAGGAGGAGTACACATGGAAAATGAAAGACAAGTATTAGTTATTTTCCCCCATCCCGACGATGAAGCATTTGGTGTATCTGGTACCATTTCTAAATTTATACACGAAGGAGTTCCAGTCACATATGCTTGCTTAACACTTGGCCAAATGGGACGAAATTTAGGAAACCCACCATTTGCAACACGAGAATCCTTACCAGAAATTCGCAAAAACGAATTACAGGAAGCTGCAAGAGCAATGGGATTAGAAGATCTCCGTATGTTAGGCTATCGTGATAAAACGATTGAATTCCTAAAGGAGGAAGTGCTAGTTGATGAATTTACTGCATTACTAGATGAACTAGATCCGTCTCTAGTTATTACTTTCTATCCAGGATATTCTGTTCACCCAGATCATGACGCGACAGGAGCAGCCGTTGTAAAAGCTATTGAAAAAAGAGATGCTGCTAATAGACCCAAGCTTTATTGTGTAGCATTCTCGAAAAATTGTGAAGAAGATCTTGGACAGCCGGATATAGAAATCGATGTTCAAAATTTTGCAGAGCAAAAAATAGCAACAATTGCAGCCCATCTTTCTCAAACGCAACAATATGCAGCTACTCTTCAAGAGGGGTTAAATAATCAGGAACCAGATGTGTTAACTAGATTATATACAGAGCGATATTGGACATTTGAACTACTCGGCACTTAAGTACCGAGATTCTATAAGAACTGATTAATAAACCTTTTGGTTATACTAATTTTATTCTCATCGGGACTGCCAAAAGCCCCCTAGCCACCTTGTCCGACAGTTCGGATGTATGGTTACATTTTCTTAAAATATTTGCTGCTCCGTTTAGGTCAGCATTCACCAAAATAGACCTAGATGTTTTGTATAGCCCTCGAAACGCTCGTTTTCCAGAGAAAACGGGCTTTTCTTTCGAATTTTTATTATATACAGGGAGTTCATCGTTATCTAGAAAACTAGCTTTTGAAGTATAGCTTTCTTCTTGAACGATGAGTTCAATGCGGTGTCTTTTGCACATATTTTCAACTTTTTTGATGAACTTACTGTGTGGAATTTGTACAAATTTTTGGTTGTTTTTCTTTCCGATATTAATGTTTTGTTTCCAACCCCTGTTGAGTCCAACAACTAGTTTACCGATTCCGTTAGCCAAACAATGTTTGATAACGTAGTGTGTTGTTTTGTTTAAAAAATCGCGTAATACATTGTTTCTTTTTCTCAACAAACAAACCTGTCGATTGGTTAGGTGGGCAATATTTTGTTTATCTTTCATAGACTGTAACCGTTTAATTTCTTTATTGTACCATTGGTTCAAGGACTTTACTCGTTTACCCGAAACTAAAAAAGTATTACCTAGTGTATCGATACCGGCAATGAAATTATCTATTCCTAAATCCAAAGAAAGTGCTTCATCTTTGTTTAATTTTTGCTGTTCTACTTGTTTTTTATATACATACTCGATTTCAAAATAATGTGCGTTATATTTAGGAAGGATGCGTATTTCAGCAATTTCTGAGGGGGCTAAATTTGAAGGGAAACGAACATTAATCGTTCCGTATTCTCTTTTAAAGGCAGGAGAAACAGGAATATAGAATGTCCCATCTTTTTGTAGTTTAAATTGTGGGTAACTTAATTCAAAATGAGCATCTTTTTCCAAATAACGTGGAATCCTTGCTCCTTGACCTTTTACTTTCAACACCCCAAAGAAACTTTTAAAGTTTTCTTCCACTTTTTTGAGCGTTTGTTGCGCCGCTGCCGAACCCATTAATTTGTAGTTCTCATTGGATTTACATGCATGGTAATTTTCCTTATAGGGGAAATATTTTTTTGTTTCAAAAAAGTGTTGGCGAACCGAATACAAACCAACATTGTACATATTCTTGCTTAATTGACTTAATTTACGCAATGCTAAATATTCTTTTTTTGTTCTTACCTTCAATATTTCTTTTTGTACTCCGAATTGTTTCTCCGTATTTTTCAAATTCCGCACCTCTCTCTAAGATTATTTTACCAAATAGAACATACGTTTTCTATATTCAATTTTATTTTTTCAAAAAAGAAAAGAGATTCATCCCACGACTGAAGTCGCAGATGTTCTCTATTAAAGCATAAGTTCTAATCATTTTAAAATAATAATTTTCTTTCTCTACATAACTATTATTTATTGAAAAAAGCTGATGCAAAAAATTCCATCCTTGCATCACTCCCCTTCCCTATAAATTTTCTACTCTTCCTTCTAACACTTCTTTTGCATTTTGCACATGATCGTTATCTTCTGCTTTCACCATTTTTACAAGAAACTTTCTCATCAGTCGCATTTTAAGTCCCTTAACATGCACTCTTCCTTCAAATTCAACTTGTGTGCCTTCAGGTATCTCCGAAAAACGGTAAGCATAGTCAACTATTAATCCGTTTGAGCTGCTTCTTCGCATAAATCCCACGTTTTTTTCATAGGTAAGGTATTCTATTTCAGCATATACTTTATTTCCACGAACATTTCTTATCTCTTTATATTTTGTGCCGACCCCTATCGGCTCATCTGTCTGTTTTTCTGTCGATGCCACTTTACTCATATATTCTGGAGCATTTGTCATATCTGCAAAATAGGCAAAAACTTCGTCAATGGGCTCACAAATAATAACACTCGCATTAAAATCAGCCATTTTTCCACCTCAATAGGATCTTTCTTTTTGGCTGTTTTCGTAAAGTTTGTTGCTATTATCCGCAGCCGGAATAAACTTCGCTTTCCATGGGGCTCGCGCTGAGTCTCCTGGGTCCCAGACTGTCTCGCTAATCCCCGTGGCGTCTACGTTTATTCCGACTGCACTATTTTTCCAACTAATTCTTTTCTCCTATTGAAAAAACAACAATCTTTTAGAAAACAGCATTCTTTTTAAGTTAATCATTTCTATTATAGCGAATAACTAGCAAATTGAATAATTGGTTTTTAAAAGTAATTTAAAAATGAGTGATTACTCACTTTACAAATAACATTCTTTTTTGTAATATAAAAGTGAGTAATCACTCATTAATTCAGAAAGGTGGTCTTTTTATGATCGCTCCACCCATTGTTTCTGTTAAGAATATTTCCAAATCATTTGGAAAGAAACAGATTTTAAATCAAATTGACTTACAAGTTTATCCTGGTGAGATCTTAGGATTACTAGGTCCGTCCGGGGCGGGAAAAACAACACTTGTAAAAGAAATTATTGGATTAGATCTACCTGATAGTGGTTCTATTCACGTGTTGAATGAAAAAATGCCAAACCTGAAGACAATGGAAAAAATCGGTTATATGGCACAAGCAGATGCATTATATCAAGATTTAACCGCTAAAGAGAATCTCGATTTCTTTGCTAGATTATATGGATTAAAGGGAACAGAGAAGAAAAGCAGAATAGAAGACACTGCTTCTTTCGTAGAATTATCAGAGCATCTGTCCAAGCCTGTGTCCCAGTACTCAGGGGGAATGAAAAGAAGATTATCTATTTGTATTGCGCTGTTAAACAACCCAAAACTACTAATCTTAGATGAACCTACAGTGGGGATCGATCCTATCCTCCGAAAAGCTATTTGGCAAACTTTTAACCAGCTGAAGGAAAATGGCACCTCTATCATTGTCACCACTCATGTAATGGATGAAGCAGAGAAATGCGATCGTCTGGGAATGATAAGAAATGGTCAGCTCATTGCTATTGATACTCCGAGAAACTTAATGAATAGCTGTAATGCCCAGACGATGGAGGAAGCATTCTTATATTATGGAGGTTTAGCAAATGCGAATTAACGCCTTAGTATTACGTATTATGAAACAATTCTACCGTGACAAAAGAACGCTCGCATTAATGATTTTAGCTCCTATTCTCATTTTAACATTAGTCAATCTAGTTTTTAATGGAGATGACTATGGAACAAAAATAGGTTTAATTGACACCCCTGATCCCATTAGTGAAGCCTTCGAAAAAGAAGAACTAAAAACATCTATCTATAATAGCAAGGCAGCGGCAGAGACTGCATTAAAAGATGGGAAAATCGATGCTTATTTTATCGTTGAAAGTGGTCAAACAAAATTAATACTAGAAGGAAGTGACCCTTCTATTAGCAAAACTACGATTGCCAAAATACAAGAGGCCGTTCAAACGCTGTCTCCCTCTAAAGCTGCAATCGATATTGACGTCCTTTATGGTTCCATGGATATGAAACAATTTGATTCATTTGGACCTATTTTACTTGGTTTTTTTGCCTTCTTCTTTGTTTTCCTAGTAGCAGGCGTATCCTTTTTAAGAGAGAGAACAACGGGAACACTGGAGCGACTGCTTTCCAGTCCTATTAGAAGATGGGAGCTAGTTCTTGCTTATATCATCGGCTTTGGATTATTTACAATGATACAATCGGGCATTATTGTCGTTTATTCTGTCTATGTTCTTCAGATGTCAAACGCTGGTTCCATTTTATATGTATTATTAATTACTTTACTATTGGCATTAGTAGCACTTACATTAGGGATTCTCTTATCCTCTTTTGCCCATAATGAACTGCAAATGATTCAATTTATTCCCATTGTCATTGTCCCACAAGTTTTCTTTTCTGGGCTTTTTAACTTAGATACGATTTCTTCTGCCATTAGCTGGATCTCTTACTTGACCCCTTTATATTATGCGGCAGACGCCTTGAGAGAAGTAATGATTCGTGGCAATGGATTTATGGAAATAATAGGATCTCTTAGTATCCTTTTTGGCTATTCTATCGTTTTAATGATTATCAATATTTTTGTTTTAAAAAAATATCGCAGTATTTAGGACACTGCAAAGGGCCTTCGTAACTTTCGTTGTGAGTGGTTGACGATATTATATTTTTCCTCCATAATCCTTTATAATTAAATTAGATGCATGGATAAAGGAGTTTCCTGTGAATGAATAATAGTGAGAATATATTAGAAATTATTTTAAAAGAAGAACAATCGATAACAGATAAACAGAAAAAAATACTGATAGCTGCTATTGATGCATTTTCCGAAAAAGGCTATGCCGCAACCTCTACTAGTGAAATTGCCAAAATGGCTGGTGTTGCAGAGGGTACCATCTTTCGGCATTACAAAACAAAAAAGGACTTACTGTTAACCCTTCTTTCGCCGTTATTAAGTACATTGATTGCGCCACGAGTTATAAAGGATTTCGATAAAGTACTAAATGTTTCTCACAATAATTTCGAGGATTTTCTTCGGGCTATTGTAAAAAACAGAATGGAGTTTTTACAACAAAATAATGCACTATTTAAAATTTTAATACAAGAAATCCCTTTTCATGATGATCTTCGAGAAACATTTAAAAATCAAATCGCTAAGAACATTTTCAGACGCCTTCAAGAAATTATGGAATCGTATCGAGAAAAAGGAGAGATTATTCCTATTCCGCCTTTTAGCTCCGTTCGCCTAACAGTGACATCTATATTTGGCTATTTTCTCGCTCGTCATCTTCTTCTTCCCGAAATTAAGTGGGACGATGAAGAAGAAATTGAACGAACCATTCAGTTTATCCTTTATGGATTAAAGCCAAGAGAATAAGCACTCATTATAAAGTGAAACTTCCCTCAGTGAGGGTTAGTTGAACCAATCGGTCCTTTACGGACAGTTGCTATCTTCCTCGTATTCTCCTAAGCTTGAGGGGGGAAACTTACTGTCCGTTAAGAGTGGGATAAAAAAACAGTGGATAACCTCATTTACCGAGGTTTATCCACTGTTTGTCGTTTTGTTGAGATTCTAATTATTTTTATTCCTCTAGTGCTTTTCTAATCGCTTGTGCTACTCCACTTTCTTCATTTGTTCCCGTTACAAAATGGCATTGACGTTGAATATCTTCTACCGCATTTCCCATTGCTACTGCTCTACCTGCCACTTGAAACATCGAAACATCATTATAATTATCACCAACTGCCATCGTTTCTGAAAGGGCGATTCCGCGAGCACTCGTAAATTTATCTAAAGCAACTCCCTTTTGGGCATGTACAGAAGTAATTTCTAGGTTTTCTTTCCCAGAAGCACTTATCGCCACTTCCTCCAGCTTAGTCAACTCTTCTCTGACATTACTTAACACAATCGGATCGAAATGGAATGCTAGTAACTTGTAGATAATTTGGTCATCATCTTCAAATAACTCTTCATAGCTATCTAATTGATGAATAACCGCTAATCGTTCCTCTGCCGCTTTTTTAATCTCTTCCATATCCCTAACATGACCACTTACAGTGAAAATGTCCATAATAAGCGATCTTGCCACTGTTTTATCAACCGTATACGTCCCTTTATTGGTGTATACCTCATAATAGACTTGATGTTTATGTAAAGTATTAGCAATTTGTCTCGCAAGTTCCTTATTTAACGGATTCGTATCAACGATGATATGCTCATTCGTTCTAATTTCTGCACCATTTGCACAAATCATCGGTGTAATAATTCCCGCATCCTTTAAAAGATCCCCTGCTTCTTCATATGCACGGCCAGTAGCAATCACTACTTCTACTCCCTTGCTTTGCGCATACTTAATTGCTTCTCTGTTTTCTTCCGTAATTTCTTGTGTGGATGTTAATAACGTACCATCCATATCAATCGCTATGCATCTAATCATCTAAACACCCTCAATATTTTATTCAGCTTTCATCATTTCGAACTTACTTATTCCTTTATCATCATAACATGAAAGAACAACCAGCAAAAGGAAGAGGCCTTATAGGTGGCTGTGGTTTTACAGTACTTTTATTGGTATAAGCTGGTTGCTTGCGAGGAAATTCAATTCCTGAAATTCCCCATCCACCAATCTTGCTGTTCTTCTTCCCCGATCTTCCAATCTACTAAAATTTCTCTCGTTTTTGTCATTTCTGTGAACGAACATGTGAACATTTTTCAAACATTGAGTGAACTTTACCTCAAACAAACAAAATTTCATTATGATATATCTATCTTTTACCAAAAGGAGACGATCGGAAAAACAACTTTTGATAAATCCTTTTATACCAATGTTTATCGACTTTTTCCAACAATAAATTACATAGGATGAGCATCAAGGAAAAGCACTTTTAACAAGTTTTATATCCTATTATCTCAATCTAATCTAATTGAAATTCATCTTATGCAATGATTTTTATCGCTTTAATGAATAGTAAGATTCACAAATCTGTTCAAAATACAAAAAAGGAGGAAAAATCCATGGATATGATTTTTCTATCGCGTTTGCAATTTGCTTCAACAACCATTTTCCATTTTTTATTTGTTCCTATCTCTATTGGATTAGTATTTATTATCGCAATCATGGAATCTTTTTATGTGAAAACAGGCAATGAAGAATACAAAAAAATGGCTAAGTTTTGGGGTAAATTATTTTTAATAAACTTTGTTATTGGTATCGTTACAGGGATTCTTCAGGAATTCCAATTTGGAATGAACTGGTCTAATTATTCTCGCTTTGTTGGTGATGTTTTTGGTGCACCACTTGCAATTGAGGCATTGCTTGCTTTCTTTATGGAAAGTACTTTTATTGGGCTATGGATATTCGGCTGGGACCGTTTATCAAAAAAAGTTCATTTAGCATGTATTTGGTTAACTGCATTTGGAACAACTATGTCTGCTTTCTGGATTTTAGCAGCAAATAGCTTTATGCAACGTCCAGTGGGATTCGAAATTAATAATGGCCGAGCAGAAATGAATGATTTCTTTGCCCTTATTACCAATGGTCAAGTACTTGTTGAATTCCCTCATACAGTGTTTGCAGCATTAGCTACTGGCGCATTTTTAGTTTGTGGAATTAGTGCCATTAAATTATTAGGAAAAAAAGATGTGGATTTCTTTAAAAAATCCTTTCAAATCGGTATTACTGTTGCATTAAGTGCTACTTTTTTAACACTTGTTGCAGGGCATGCCCAAGCACAATTTTTAGTAGAAACACAGCCAATGAAAATGGCTGCAAGTGAAGGTTTATGGGAAAACAGTGAAGATCCAGCACCATGGACCGTTTTTGCCAATATTGATGTAGAAAATAAGCAAAATAGTGCTGAACTGAAAATCCCTTATCTACTAAGCATTCTTTCTTATAACACGTTAGATGGAAGTGTCAAAGGAATGAATGAACTGCAAGCAGAGTATGTTCAACAATATGGGGATGGCAATTATATCCCTCCCGTTAAAACTACTTTCTGGAGTTTCCGCATAATGGTTGCAGCAGGAGTAGCGATGATTCTCCTTGGAATTTATGGAGTATTTCTTGCTTGGAAAAAGAAATTAGTATCTAAACCAAATACATGGTTCTATCGTTTAATGGTCGCAGGTATTTCTCTACCTTTTATCGCCAACACTTCTGGATGGATTATGACAGAGATCGGCAGACAGCCATGGACTGTTTTTGGATTAATGAAAACAGAAGATAGTATTTCCCCAAGCGTTTCAGCTGGGCAAGTGTTATTCTCTATTATTTCATTCTGTACAATTTATGCAATATTAGGCGCTATCATGGTTTACTTATATGTAAAAGTTATAAAAAAAGGGCCATATATGATGGATAAAGAAGACGAAAAAGTAACGAATGACCCGTTTGCGAAGGAGGGTTTCCATGTTTGAGTTAAATGTCCTTTGGTTTATCTTAGTCGCTGTCTTGTTTATTGGGTTCTTCTTCTTAGAAGGTTTTGATTTTGGTGTGGGAATGTCAACAAAGCTTTTAGCAAAAAATGACCTAGAAAAACGAATACTCATTAACTCCATCGGTCCTTATTGGGATGCGAATGAAGTATGGTTAATTACTGCAGGAGGTGCCATGTTTGCGGCATTCCCTCATTGGTACGCGACGATGTTTAGTGGATTTTATACACCACTTGTAGTTGTTTTATTGGCATTAATTGTTCGGGCTACAGGTTTTGAATTCCGTGCAAAGGATAGTCACCCTACATGGAAAAAGGCATGGGATGTCTGTATTTTCTTAGGTAGCTTCCTTCCTCCTTTATTATTTGGAGTCGTCTTCGCTTGCTTTATGCAGGGACTACCAATTGATGAAAACATGGAATTAAAAGCAGGTTTCTTCGATATTGTAAACTACTATACGTTAACAGGCGGTCTTACAGTGCTTGTCCTTTGTCTTGTACACGGATTAGTCTTTACTACATTACGTACTGTCGGAGATTTACGTGAAAGAGCACGCAATTTAGCACAAAAGCTTTTACCTTTACTAGGCATCTTGTTAACTCTGTTTTCTGCATTAACCTATATTAAAACAGATATTTTCCAAGAGCGGGGCTTAATTCTTTCCTTTATTTTCTCATTAGGAGTTATTGCCTTTGTCGTTGGCGGATTCTTTATTTCTCGAAAAATGGATGGTTGGGCTTTTGGAATGACAGGAGCGGTTATCGCCTTATCCTTCGCTTCCATTTTCATCGGCTTATTCCCTAGAGTAATGGTAAGTTCCATCAATGATGCATTTAGCTTAACCATTCACAATGCGGCTTCCGGTCATTACTCCTTGAAAGTGATGACAATTGTAGCACTAACTCTTCTGCCCTTTGTTTTAGGCTATCAGATTTGGAGCTATATTGTTTTCCGGAAACGTATTACTGAGAAGTCCCATTTAGAATACTGATGGATAAAAATCTTTTAAAACTTAATGGGATCAAGCCGATTCTCGCGATTATAGGAATATTAACAATTGTGGAAGGAGCTGCTATTATTCTGCAGGCCAAATGGCTTGCAGAAATAATAGCCTCTTTATATAACGGGGCAACCTTTCAAGAGCAGTATGTAAAAATCATATTGTTCTTATTAGCTTTTCTAGGGCGACACTTTTTACACACTATCCAGCAAAACATTGCTACTAATTTTGCTGAAAAGACAAGTAAGGAACTTCGTTTTCACTTAATGCAAAAACTGTTTGAACTTGGACCTAAATTCACTAAAAAACAGGGAAGTGGAAACATTGCGACACTTGTACTCGAAGGAGTAACTCAATATAGAACCTATTTGGAACTCTTTTTGCCAAGAATGCTTGCTACAGGCGTTATTCCTGGCATGATTATTCTATATGTATATTGGAATGATTGGCTTTCAGGTGTAATTTTAACAGTTACAATGCCGATTTTAATAGGATTCTTAATTCTTGTCGGGATGGCAGCTAGCAGCCAAATGAATCGACAGCTTGCCACATACAAAATATTATCTAATCATTTCCTAGATTCTTTAAGGGGTCTAGAAACACTGAAATTTTTGGGAAGAAGCAAACAGCATAGCGGAAATATTGAAAAGGTCAGCGAACAATATCGTGGGGCAACGATGAAAACCTTAAGATTAGCGTTTTTATCCTCCTTTTCCTTAGACTTCTTTACCTCTCTTTCTGTTGCAGTTGTAGCAGTGAATTTAGGTTTGCGCTTAATAAATGGTGATTTAGTTTTATTGCCTGCCTTAATGATTTTAATTTTGTCACCAGAATTTTTCCTGCCTGTTCGAATGGTCGGAGCGGATTATCATGCAACATTGGACGGAAAGGAAGCCGGGGAAGCAATTCAGGAAATTATTGAAACTCCGAACCGTATACAGGAAAATGAGCTATCTATTTCTTTAGGAGACAACCCTTGCTTATCTTTTGATCGTGTAACATTTCAACATCATCCTGAGGAAGACATAACATTAAAAAACCTTTCCTTTACGATTGATGGCTATAAGAAAATTGGAATTGTTGGCGAAAGTGGAGCAGGCAAGTCTACACTTATTGACCTGCTAAGTGGTTTTTCAGAGCATTGCGGAGGAACAATTTCTTTGAATGGCTCTCCCTTATCTAGTCTTATGACAGATGAATGGAGACAGCTGACTACCTATATCCCGCAGTCCCCTTATATCTTTAGCATGACTTTAAGAGAGAATATTGCCTTTTACCATCCAAATGCTTCCGATGAAGAAATTATCCAAGCATTAAAAGCCACTGATTTACATGACATTTTCACTACCTTCCCTAATGGTTTAGATGAACTATTAGGAGATGGAGGAAGGAATTTAAGTGGTGGGCAAGAACAAAGAATTGCATTAGCAAGAGCTTTCTTAACCAATCGAAAAATCATGCTGTTAGATGAGCCTACGTCCCATTTAGATATTGAAACCGAATTTGAATTAAAAGAAATGATGCTTCCTTTATTTAATAAAAAACTGGTATTCCTAGCGACCCATAGGCTTCATTGGATGAAAGAGATGGATTCTATAATTGTCATGAATCAAGGCTCCATTGTAGAAATAGGCACACACAAAGAGCTGATTGCGACTAAAGGTTATTATTATAAGCTATTACAACAGTAAGGAGGATGACTAAATGAATGAAAATAAATGGATTTCTCCATTTCTAAAAGCAAACAGTGGTCGAATTATCTTAATTCTTTTCTTGAGCATCCTCGCTTTACTTACAGCTGCGATGCTTACCTTTACCTCTGGCTATCTTATTTCCAAATCAGCCATTCCAGTCGAAAATATTTTAATGGTTTATGTGCCGATTGTTGGCGTAAGAACCTTTGGTATTAGCAGGGCGGTCTTTAGCTATCTAGAGAAATTAGCCGGACACCATACCGTTCTCCGTATTTTATCAGAGATGCGGATAAAGCTATATCGAATATTAGAACCACAAGCTTTGTTTTTAAAAAGTAGATTTAAAGTTGGCGATATGCTAGGAATTCTTTCTGATGACATTGAGAAGCTGCAAAATATTTATTTACGAACCGTTTTTCCAACCTTTGCTACATCTGTTCTGTATATCATTGTTGTCTGTGCTATTGGCATACTCGATATTCCTTTCGCCTTACTTATGGCACTTTATTTGGGATTGTTATTATTCGTCTTCCCTATTCTTTCTCTCGTGCTTATGCGCAAAAAACAAAGGGAATTTAAGCAAAGAAGAAATGGGCTATATCAAAAGTTAACAGATAGCATTTTAGGAATTAGCGACTGGGTTATCAGTGGTCGTTCGAAGAACTTTATAGATGAGTATGAAAAAGAGGAAGCAATTGTCGCACAAATTAATCATAAGCTTGTTCAATTTACTCGTTGGCGAAACTTTGCTTCTCAAGCGGTCGCTGCACTGATTATCCTTTCTCTCGTGTTTTGGTCTAGTCAACAATATATCAACGGGGCTATCCCTGTTACATTGATTGCTGCTATTATTCTGGTTTCCTTACCAATCCTTGACGCCTTTTTAGTCGTTTCGGATGCATTTGAAAAGTTGCCAGCCTACCAAGATTCGTTAGCGAGACTTAGAAAATTAGAGGATCCTGAGCAAAAAAACAACCATACACGACCAGCAATCGAGACAAATAAGGTGGATATTCGGGTTAATCAAATTTCGCACCGATATAATCAAGAGAAGGCATTATCCCTAACCAATGTAAGCTTAGACATTCCACAAGGGAAAAAAATTGCCGTAATCGGACGAAGTGGTGCTGGTAAGTCAACTTTACTGAAATTAATCCAAGGAGTAATCCAGCCTACAGAAGGAAGTATCACATATAATGACGAAGCAACGGCTTCTTTTCAAGAAGATACTTCTTCGATTATTTCTGTACTCAATCAAACACCTCATTTGTTTGCGACAACATTACGAAATAATATTCTATTAGGCGTTGAAAAAGCAACGGAAGAAGAAATAACAAAAGCGGTGAAATTGGCTCAACTAGAAGAGTTAGTTGCTTCCTTACCGAACGGATTGGATACTTTTATGGAGGAAACAGGACAACGTTTCTCTGGCGGAGAGAGACAAAGAGTAGCATTAGCTAGAATATTGCTCCAAAGAACTCCTATCGTTATTATGGATGAACCGAACGCCAGCCTTGATCCAAAGACAGAAAAAGCCTTACTTAAAACAATCTTTACATCACTAGAAGGAAAAACACTGATCTGGATTACCCATCATCTCGTAGGCGTTGAAGAGATGGATGAGATCATTTTTATGGATCACAGTGAAATTGTGCTTAGAGGAACTCACCATGATTTGCTTGCAACAAGTATTCGTTACCAGCAATTATATGCTTTAGATCATCCGGAATACTGATGGATAAAAGGCGATCTTCGTTAAGAAGATCGCCTTTTATTTATTGGTTTTAGCTTGTTTTCTGTTACCTTTTCGCTCTTGGATTCTTGCAAAAGGGCTCTGAGACCTTCTCTCTGTTACCTTTTTACTCTTGGATTCTTGCAAAAGGGCTCTGAGTCTTCCTCTCTGTTACCTTTTTACTCTTGGATTCTTGCAAAAGGGCTCTGAGTCTTCCTCTCTGTTACCTTTTTACTCTTGGATTTCTGCAAAAGGGCTCTGAGTCTTCCTCTCTGTTACCTTTTTGCTCTTGGATTTCTGCAAAAGGGTTTTGAGTCTTCCTCTCTGTTACCTTTTTGCTCTTGGATTCTTGCAAAAGGGTTTTGAGTCTTCCTCTCTGTTACCTTTTTGCTCTTGGATTTCTGCAAAAGGGCTCTGAGACCTTCTCTCTGTTACCTTTTCAATCTTTGATTCCTGCAAAAGGGCTTTGAAATTCCCCATCAATTTCTCTCTCACTTCTACCAAACTTCAACAAACGCCCTTTATCCCTATCAGATGACCTACAACCGTAATAATACCATTAAGTGGTTACCATCTGTCCTCCATTTACATGAATAACTTCCCCCGTTGCATACATAGAGTCGTCTGATGCTAAATACACATATGCCGGGGCAAGCTCAAATGGCTGCCCTGCTCTTTTGGCTGGTGAGTCGGTACCGAATTTCATCACTTTCTTTTCGGAGAAGCTTCCAGTAATTAGCGGTGTCCAGAAAGAGCCTGGAGCAATCGCATTTACTCTTATTTTCTTCTCCACTAAGGAAAGAGCTAAGGATCTAGTTAATGTAACTACAGCACCTTTCGTAGAAGAATAATCAATTAGTTCTTTAAAGCCGTTGTATGCGGTAATCGAAGCTGTATTAATAATGGAGCCTCCTGCTTTTAGATAAGGCAGCACCGCTTTAATTAAGTAAAAATAGGAAAAAACATTTGTTTTAAATGTATGTTCTAATTGTTCATTGGAAATATCTAATATACTCTTTTGTACATATTGCACAGCATGATTATTAACAAGGACATCAATCTTACCAAAACGTTCCAATGTTTTACGAACAACTAAAGTAGAATTTGTTTCTATCGTCAAATCAGCAGGAATTAGTAAACATTCTCCACCTAGCTCTCTAATCCTTTGTTCCGTTTCCTCTGCGTCACGGTGTTCGTTTAAATAAACGATGACTACCTTTGCACCTTCTTTAATAAAAGCATAAGAAGCCGCTCTTCCAATTCCACTATCTCCGCCCGTAACGATAGCTACCTTTCCTTTTAGTTTATCGCTTCCTTTATAATGTGGATTTTCAGAGATAGGACGTGGATTCATGACATATTCAAGCCCTGGCATTCGATCTTGATGCTGGGGTGGAAACGCAATTGGTACATCCTTCGTTTCCTTTTTATGACCGTAATAAGGATATTCTGGATACATTCCCTTCCCTCCTTCTCTAGGCAATTATCTTTGATAACATATGCAAGGAGGAAAAAAAGGTGCCCACAACCATTTTTCTGTATATTCAAACTTCTTTATTTTGTATATAATAAATACAAAATAAATTCTGATAAAAGAGGAAATATAAATGAAACGAAAGTCTATTGGGATATTTCTTGTCTTAACTGCTGCTATTTCCTGGGGAGTCTCCGGATCAGTAGCACAATACTTGTTTACCGAAAAACACTTTAGCACAGGTTGGCTCGTCAGTATTCGCCTTCTTACGAGCGGCTTAATTTTGCTCAGTTATTTAGGATTAACGAAGAATAAGGACATTTGGAATATTTGGAAAAGAAGAGCAAGTGTGGGGAACATACTCACTTTTGGTCTGCTAGGAATGGCTGGTGTTCAATTTACTTATTTTGCTGCGATTGAAACAAGCAATGCCGCAACAGCAACATTACTTCAGTACTTAGCGCCTGTACTTATTATTCTCTATATCGCCTTGAAAAGGAGAACTATTCCTCCCTTTCAGCATGTAATTGGGATTTTCACTGCTTTATTGGGGACCTATTTTCTTGTTTCTGCAGGGCATTTTTCTACGATTTCAATCAGACCAGAAGCTTTAGCGTGGGGGTTAAGCTCTGCCTTTTTCCTTGCTCTTTATACATTACAGCCCGCGCAGTTGTTGAAGGAGTTTGGTTCCACAATAGTTGTTGCATGGGGAATGATTATTGGAGGGCTCGGGATGTCCTTTGTCTATCCACCTTGGGAGACGGGTGACGGGGTATTTTCATTTTCTTCCGTTTTAGCGATTGTTTTTGTCATTTTAATTGGTACCTTAGTTGCCTTCTTTTGTTATTTAGAAAGCTTAAAACATTTGGAAGCCGCTGAAACTAGCTTATTATCTTGTGCAGAGCCGTTATCGGCAGCATTCCTTGCCGTTATCTGGTTAAAAGTCCCCTTTAGTGTTTATGAATGGATTGGAGCCTTCTTCATTTTAACCACCATTCTTTTACTTTCTATTAAACGAAAAAGCACAGAAGGAAAACTAGCAGAAAAGACTATTTAGATAAGGAACAGCCCTAAAACCACGATGAAAAGTGTTTTCGGGCTGTTCCTTCTTTTAGGAAACTTTTCAAATTCCCCCTTAATAAATAACCTCTTCTACTTTCGCATCCGTAACTTGAATTAAGTATTCAGCCGCCATTTCAATTTGAACACCGATTTTTCCTCCACTGACAATAATAGAGGATTGCTTGTTCACACTCACATCCAAGATTGTCTCATACTTTTTCTTCATGCCGATTGGTGAACAGCCACCCCGAATATAGCCAGTCGTTTTTTGAATATCCTTCATGGCAATCATTTCTAATTTTTTTGCGTTTACTACTTTTGCTGCCTTTTTTAAGTCAAGCTCAGCTTCAACTGGGATAACAAATACATAAATTCCGGAGCCAGCATCTTTGACCACAAGTGTTTTATACACTACTTCGATTTCTTTGCCAATCTTGCCTGCAACGGAAATACCATCAATTTTTCCATCTTTATTTTCATAGGTATGCACACTATATGGAATCTTTTCGGCGTCCAAGATTCGCATTGCATTTGTTTTAGTAATGGCCATCATTATACGCTTCCTTTCCCAATTCATTGTAAATCCTTCTCTTATTAAATCATATCATCAGAAAAATGAATGTTAAATATTATTGAACCAAAGCTCCTTATTTTTCATATAGTATGGAAAGTAGAAATTGACTTGTTGGGAGGAAAAAAATGAAACCGACCTATCAAGATGCCCTTGCTTATTTCGGGGTAAGCGGTGCACATCCAGGTGGATTAACTTTAACAAAATTTTTATTGGAGCAAGAACAAATTACGGACCAAACAACATTACTTGATGGCGGCTGCGGAACCGGCCAAACATCAGCCTATATAAAAAAGAACTATCCTTGTTCTGTAACAAGTATTGACTACCATCCTACTATGGTTAAAAGAGCACAAAAACGATTTGAAAAGGAAAATCTCTCTATCCAATTAGTTCAAGGAAGCTTAGAAAAAATGCCCTTCCCTTCCAACAGCTTTGACATCGTTTTAGTAGAGTCTGTCCTAATTTTCACTAATTGCAAAAACTCGCTTGCCGAAATTAAAAGAGTGCTTAAACCAGGCGGCACCCTACTATTGTTAGAAATGACTGCCGAAAGAAGTCTCCATGCAATGGAACATCAGAATATGTGTGAGGTATATGGAATTGAGAAGGTGTATACAGAAAAAGAATGGGTTCATTTAATGAAAGAAGCGGGTTTTCCAAAAGTAGAAATAAAACTTGGCCACTCTGTTTTTTCTCATATGATGACGGGAATGGAAACAGAAGAAGAGGCAATAGATATAACTGTACCAGCGAATATGCAATTGGAAGGAAAGTTAATGGACCATTCCTATATTCTCTATACGTATGGGAATATCATCGGCTATCGTGTATACAGAGCAAGTTTGTAAAAAATAAAGAGGTTCTCTAAGATAACCATTCTAGGGGACCTCTTTATTTGTTTAACTGTCTTTTAATAAAGCTTTATGAATCCATATAGCTGCTTGTGAGCCTTCTCCCATTGCAATCGTAACCTGTTCAGAATGGGCCACGACATCACCTGCAGCCCACACTCCATCTATATTTGTCATTTTTGTGCGTGGATTTACGATAATATGATTATTTTCCATTATTTCGACTCCTAAAGGTACTGCTAGATCTGACTTTACTTTATTACCACCAAATGCTATAAAACTATGATTTGTCTCGAAGGTTGTCCCATTTTCTAGTATATACCCTTTGATTTGGGAATCATCTGCTAATACTTGTTTTATTTTCCCTGTCAATACTGCAATATTACTATCGTGTAGTTGCTTTGTTACACTTTCTTCTAAAACCTCTCCACCGTGATTGATATACGTAATATCCTTTGTCCAATACAATAACGTTAGTGCCATATTTGCCCCGACTTTCCCATTACCTATTACGATTGTTTTCTTATCTTTCACCTCGTAGCCATCACAATCTGGGCATAAATAAACACTAATTCCAAGACAAGGATAAATTTCAGGGAATGGAGGGATATTGTCCATTACGCCAGTTGCGAGTAAGGTTTTTCGAGACTGAAAAATATCTGTGTCTGTATGAACGGTAAAATAGTCATCCTCTTTTTTTAAAGAAATAACCGTACTTTTTAAGAATGTAACCCCAAGACTTTCAGCATGTTTTCTTCCTAAACTTCGTAATTCAGAACCACTTATTCCATCTGGGTATCCTAATATATTATGATAGCTTTTACATAAAGTAGACCGACCGTCTTCGGCATCGATAATTAGCACTTTATGCTTATATCTACCTAATTGAATTGCTGCCTGCAATCCCGCTATGCCACCGCCTATAATAGTGCAATCAAGCATATTGATCATCTGGTCTTTCCCCTCTTTCTTTTAGTCATGTCTCTTTCTTTTAGTTTTTACGTGGAAGGAATTCTTATTCTTCCAAAATGCTATCCGATAATGGGGAATTAAAAGAAAAAATGGCTATGTCATACGGGATTCCCGAATACATAGCCATTTAATCATATTAAGATAATACTTCTTCTTTGAAGAACTGTGGTAGATGTTCTTTATGTGCTTCTAGCATTTCATCCAAAATTTGTTTTGCTACTTTATCAGAAGGCAGTAAAGGGTTAATCGTCATAGCTAATAATGCTGTATGATAATTCCCTGTAACTGCTGCTTCAGCTGCCACTCTTTCAAAGGACTTAATTTGTTGTACAAGCCCGCGAACAGCGACAGGTAAATCGCCAATCGCAATTGGCTTAGGACCCTCTTTGGTAATAATACTGCTAATTTCTACAGCAGATTCATCTGGGATACTCGCAATAGCTCCATTATTTATTGTATTGACAGGCTGGATATCTCTTCTATCATTATACATCGAGTCAATCAAGCTACAAGCTGCATCACTATAATATGCTCCACCTCGTTTTTCTAACTGTGGTGGCTTGATATCTAAATGCTCATCTTTATATAGTTCAAATAGCTCTTTTTCTAATTGTTGAACGACTTCAGCGCGTGTACCTTGTTCAGCTGCTTCTTCTAGCTCATTTTGCAGCATTTCTGCTTGTTTGTAATAATAGCGATGGTATCCACAAGGAATAGCTCCTAATGCTTTGATAAAGTCTGGTTCCCAGTCGATAGCCGCAATATTTTTCATTGTATCGCTTTTATGCTTCGTCATTTTCTCTAAAAAGTCTGATGTGATATTTTTGCCGTCTAAGTATACATTTAAACCGAATACCATGTGATTCAAGCCGGCAAAATCTACATGTACACGGCTTGCTTCTACATCTAATAGCTTGGCGATACCCATTTGGATAGAAATTGGCACATTACATAGCCCAACAATCTTTTTCCAGTTACTATGACGAAGAACAGCTTCTGTTACCATTCCTGCAGGATTGGTAAAGTTAATTAGCCAAGCGTTTGGACAAAGCTCTTCCAAATCCTTTACAATATCCAAAATGATAGGGATGGTTCTTAACCCTTTAAACAATCCACCTGGACCGTTTGTTTCTTGTCCAATCACATTATATTTTAGGGGAATTCTTTCATCCTTTGCTCGAGCAGCTAGTAATCCAACACGAAATTGCGTTGTAACAAAATCTGCATCCTTAAGCGCTTCCCTTCGATCTAGTGTTAAATGAACTTCAATAGGTAGACCTGCTTTTTTTACCATGCGTTTTGCTAAATTCCCAACAATATTAAGCTTTTCTTCCCCTTCTGGAATATCTACTAGCCAAAGCTCGCGCACAGGTAATGAATCATATCTCTTAATAAACCCCTCCACTAATTCTGGAGTGTAGCTTGACCCACCGCCAATGGTAACAATTTTAATTCCTTTTTCCATATCCGATCGCCTTCTTTCTTTTATTTTTGCAACCCCTTACAAAATTAATAATTCAAAAGGCCAGCAAGTATTTCTTCGTATATAACGTTACCGTCTAATAGTGATCAAGTAAATAGAATGGAGGGGTTTAGGATTTTTTCACACATAATGGAACGTGTTCCAAAAGCAAAACACCTTGTTTCTATAATATGAAAAAAGGCGCTTAATAAAGGTTATTCACTCTTTATCAAGCACCTTTTTCCGAGCATGAGCCCGGAAAATCAATTGATTAATTACTTCAGAAAACATTAACCCCATCGCAATAGAACCTGAAATTAAGCAGACTTTTGCTGCTAAGCTTACCGCTACATAATAATTATTCTCCACAAAATTACGCATCGCATTATAAGCAGTTCCCCCTGGAACTAATGGAATAATACCAGCGACACTAAATATAATAACTGGTGATTTATATATTCGGGCGAATACTTGACTTATTACGGCGACAAGAAAAGATCCAGACAAGGCGGCAATTACTTCATTATGATGAAAATGAACAATTGTCCAATAAGCCATCCAACCAACCATTCCTACAAATCCACATTGGATTAAAAGCTTCCGCGGAATATGAAAAATAATTCCGAAGCCAAATGTCGCAACAAAACTAGTTATTGCCTGTGCTAAAAATTCATTCATCGCTTCTATCCCTTTCTTAAAAAACAAAAAATGCAACAGCGATTCCAGAGCCAATTGCCGTTGCTGTTAAAAATGCCTCTGCCCCTTTTGAGATACCAGATACTAAGTGTCCTGCCATTAAATCTCGCACAGCATTCGTAATTAACAGACCAGGAACGAGCGGCATAACGGAACCGATAATAATCTTATCCACTTCAGAGCCAAAACCAATAGAAACAGACAAAAAGGCAATTAATCCGATAACAAAAGCAGCAGATAATTCAGCAAAAAACTTTATTTGGAGAACTTTATGAAAATATAAAGAGCATAAAAATCCTAATCCTCCAGCAAAAAAAGCAGGAATAAAATCTCTCCAAACACCATTAAACATGATAAGAAAACAACCACTAGCAATAGCCGCCGCTATTACCTGAAAAGTATCAGAATAGTTGCGTTTCTCTGTTTCCACATCTTTTAATAAATAATACGCTTCGTTCATACCTACTGTCCCCGTACTTATTCTCCTAGATATATCATTTACACGAACTACCTTTTCTAAGTTAGTTGTTCGCTCAATGATACGGTTTAATTTTGTTTTTGTTGGCTCTAATCCTTCTAATGATAGAATGATGCCAGTTGGCGTTACAAAGCAATCAGAATCGGTTACACCATAAGCAGTGGCAATCCTGGTCATCGTATCCTCTACGCGGTGCGTTTCAGCCCCGTTCTGCAGCATGATACTTCCCGCTAATATACAAATCTCCATTATGTCATATGTTTTTTCCACCGATATATATGTCACATATCATCTCTCCATTGTAGAAAAGCATATGCACCTTTTAGTAGATATTCTTTTTTGTTTAAATTTCTATATAATTGGCGCAAAGCAATTTCATTAAATTTAACTGAGTCTAATATAGACCTTCGTTCTCGATTTTATTCTAATCAATAAATTACAGTTTATATGAAATATGGGTAGTTTATCAATATTTGAGCAAAAAATAAAATAGACGGAATTTTTCATGAGGGATATAGGAAAAAGAAAAAATTATTTCCAAAATAAAAAGTCCATTATGCATTCAATGGACTTAACGAAAAGACATATAATTGTTTTATTAATCGTTTTGAATTCCAAATCTCGCGTTGATTTGACCTCGGAGCATTTGTTTTTTTATTTTGCGTTCTTCTTCTTCCTTATTCTTCTTCATAATCTCTTGTCTGATTTCATGCGTACGAACGCCTTCTTCTCGTTTATTAGCAATCTCAATGAGTCTTTCTACATCGGAAAATGAATATTTGCGATTTCCTCTTTCTGGTCTTTCCGGAAAGATTAGTTTTCGTTGTTCATAATATCGAATTTGTCTTTCCGTTAAACCAGTTAATTCACTTACAACACCAATGGTTATTACCTTTCTTTTCTTATAGGATGGCTCATGATCCATTACAACTCACCTCATGAAGTTAAATAGTATTCTCACTTGTTTTAATTATAATACTTTTCAGATAAAACAGAACGCCTTTTGTTATATTTCCTAACATAAAAATCAAAAAATAGGTAAGATTTCCTTACAGTTTTAATGATTTTTTATTTATTTTCCGTTAAAATGCTAAATGTATAAACCATTCCTTGTAGTTCTAATCAAGAAATAGGTAGTATGTATTATTTTTGTAAATGGAGAGGAGCCTTCTTACATGATAACCAAAGAAGCAGTCGATTTAGCTAAAAAGATCGTGGAACTGGATCTTTTGAGAGACGAGATTTGGGAGCACTTAGCAGAAGTTGCCGGTGAACATGCCCATGAACTTCTTCGAATTGTTCAAAATAGCTAAACAATACTGCATACCCTTTACAATTCATGTTATTTATATATGGTAATGCCCAGTCGATAAGTGATTAAGGCATTACCCACTTTTATTTGTAATTATTTATCGTACTTTCGCATTAAAATGTCCCCATGCACCTCAACAAGCCCTTCTTAGGTAACATTTATTCATCTTCATTGTTAATAATTCTAACATCATTCTATAAGAATCTAGCTATTACCGCAAGTGATATCTAAATTTTTTTAATACTCTAACAAAAATAGACCATCTGCCAGGTTTCCCATATAAAACAGGAACTGATAGATGGTCATTATTTATTAAATACTTACATCCTTCTTCTGGAAGAACCAAAAGGTGATCGTCATAAATAGAGCATAATAGACAAACAAAATACCTAAGGACATCGGCATCGTTACTGTATTCATTATTTTATCCTGCATTAAAAATATCGTTTGATCCAAATGAGGGAATACCAATAATTTTAACCAAGCATAATCTGTAGCTAACATCTGAATAATCTGGCCAATTGTAGAGGAAACGAATAATACAAATACCCCAACTCCAACGGCTATCGCTTGGTTTTTAAACAATGTCGAAAGCATAAAGGCTAAGCTTACAACAAGCAATAATCCAGGCAAGTAATAAAGAAGCATTTTAAAGAATAAAGTTGCGCCAACTTCAATAATTTGGCCACTAACTCCGTTAATAAGTACTTTATCTCCCATACTTCCTACACCAAAAAACACTATGCTTATTAAATAACCAAAACCAACTAATAAGATAATTAATATGGCAGTATAAATTAAAACAGCAATATATTTTGATAGGAGAATCGCCCATCGTTTATGCGGTCTAATTAGCAATTGCTTGATTGTCCCATCAGAGAATTCAGAAGAAACACTTCCAGCACAAACGATTACTACAAATAAAGTAATTAATGATTTCATCCCGATAACCATTCCATTCATGTTTGACCAAGAAGTGGTATAAGGACTAACATCATTTTCTAAATTAGTTTTATAATCTTGAATCTTCATTCCAATCGATTCTTTTGTATCTTCCCAATCAAAATCTTCTTCACTGTTCATTAATTCTTCTTCCGTCTTCGCTGTAGGCAGTTTCTTTTCCAATTTTGTTATTTCTGACTGTACAGATGCACGCCAGTCATCTCCTTTATATTGCGGAGTCATTTTCATCTCTAGAATACTTCCGCCAATAAAGGCAAGTATTAGTATAATAGGGAAAATCCAGCTGTTTTTCTTTTCCCAAATCTTTATTAGTTCGTTTTGTACTAATCCAATCATTTTGTTTCCTCCTCCCTCTTCTGATTGGTTATTTCTAAGAAACGATCTTCTAGTGTAGCTTTTACAACATAAATACCATATACAGCAACATCGTTTTCAACAAACAGTTTATTGACAAGAGGAATGGTTTCTTTAGCTAGCTTTACCACCAATTCTCTCTCTTTGACGGAGATTTCCTCTACCTTAATGTCACTATTACGAAGGAGATCAACAGCTTTTTCTGATGACTCTAATTCAAACGTCACTTCTCTTACACTTACTTCTTCCTCAGAAACCGTCTCGTCCATTTTCGAAATATGAATTAATTTTCCTTTTTCAATAATCGCAAACCGATGACACATTAATTGCATTTCAGATAAAAGATGGGAGGAAACTAAAACAGAAATCCCTTGGCTAGCTAGCAAATGTAAATAATCTCTAAATTCACGAATCCCTTGAGGATCTAAGCCATTTGTTGGTTCATCTAAAATCAGAAGAGTGGGATTATGTAATAACGCCTGAGCAACCCCAAGACGCTGCCTCATACCAAGTGAATACGTTTTTACTTTTTGATGGATAGCATTTTCCAGTCCTACTAGTTTAATAACTTCATTAAAGCGTTCTTCTGTAATAGGTTCCTTTGCCATACGAGCATAATGCTTTAGATTCTTATATCCACTCATATATTTATAAAACTCAGGATTTTCTACAATAGCCCCTAAGCTGCTCATCGCTTTTGAAAAATCGTTATCCACATTGTGACTATCTATCACAACTTTTCCGTTTGTTCTATTTATTAGATTAACAATCATTCGGATAATGGTTGTTTTCCCCGCTCCGTTAGGTCCTAATAACCCGAATATCTCGCCTTTTTCCACAGAAAAACTAACATTATCAACAATATTTCTTCCTTTGATTCTCTTAGTGAGATTTGTGACTTCTAATGCATTTAAGCTCATTTCATTCTCCCTTCATATGATTGCTTTAAATTAGTTTCGGTCACCAACAAGATGTATTAATTCACTTTCCTTTTACTAATACGTTTTTCCCTGGGAAAAGTTTCAATTATATTTAGAAATACAAAAATCCAACAAAAAACCGTTCTTGCTTGATTTATTCAAGAGGAACGGTTGTGGATATGCTTATAGAATATTTATGTTCAAACAGTGGTTGTTGATAAATTGTTGATAAGTTCTTGGACTGGCTTGTAGTCGTAACCTAGATCTTTTGCCACGGGAGCATATGTGATTTTTCCTGCGAAAGTATTGACTCCTTGTTTAATGGCGTAATTACTTTCAATAGCAGCCACTGCTCCTTGATTTGCAATTTGCAGTGCATATGGCATTGTTACGTTTGTTAATGCAATAGTAGACGTTCGCGGCACAGCACCTGGCATATTGGCTACAGCATAATGTACAACTCCATGCTTAACATAGGTAGGATTATCATGGGTCGTAATATGATCAACGGTTTCAAAAATCCCTCCTTGATCAATCGCTACATCGACGATAACAGAACCTGGAGCCATTTTCTTCACCATGTCTTCTGTTACTAATTTAGGAGCTTTTGCACCTGGAATTAACACAGCCCCAATTACTAAGTCTGCATTTATAACCGCTTCTTCAATATTCGCCGGGTTAGAAATAACGGTGCTTAGGCTTGCACCAAATTGATTGTCTAATTCTCTTAATCTTTCAGGATTTAAATCTAATAATGTTACATTCGCCCCTAACCCAATCGCGATTTTCGCTGCATTGGCACCAACAATGCCACCACCAATAATCGTTACATTGCCTTTCTTCACGCCAGGAACACCAGCTAATAAGATTCCTTTGCCACCATGCGGTTTTTCTAAAAACTGTGCACCAATTTGGACAGCCATTCTTCCAGCAACCTCACTCATTGGTGTCAATAATGGTAATTTCCCATTTAATTCAATCGTTTCATAGGCTATTCCGATTACACCGTTTTCTGTCAAAGCCTTTGCTAGTTCTTGCTCTGCCGCTAAATGTAAATACGTAAATAGGATGAGTCCTTTGCGGAAGTATTGGTATTCAGAAGCTAGTGGTTCTTTTACTTTTATAATCATTTCCGCAGTATTCCATACTTGAGCTGCGGATTCGATTATCTTCGCACCCGCTGCCACATATTCTTCATCTGTAAAACCACTGCCGACTCCTGCGTTTTGTTCCACTAACACTTCGTGGTCGCCACTTTTTAAATAAGAAACACCAGAAGGAGTAATTGCGACCCTGTTTTCATTGTTTTTAATTTCCTTTGGGATACCAATAATCATGAGAATTCCCCCTTGTTATAAAATCTAACATTAGTTGTTAGATATCTTATTATTATAATAGGACGAATTCTGAAAATTATCTTTGTTAAAATTAATGAAACAAAAACCGTGCCTTTGTGAAAAAACACAAATAGAAAAAGAGGAAGGGTTGGGGATGCTACTCCTTCTGCCAATACATTAATTTTAAATCTAAATAAATCATAAACTTTTGACTAGGCACTGATAAATCAACTTCCATAATTTCGATCATGCGCTTCAAACGATAAGCAAGCGTATTAGGATGAATATGCAAGCGTGCAGCTGTTTTTTGCATACTTTCCCCTTCATCTAAATAAACCTCAAGAGTTGCTAATAACTCCGTATTATGTGTTTGATCATATTCTTTTAGATTCCGTATAGCAACATTCTCCGATCCATCCTGCCTTCTTTTTTCTAATAGAATATCTAAAAACTGATAAATACCTAATTCTTGATAATGAAAAAACGCACCTGCTTCCTGGGGAAATCTCTCCCTAACCTCCAAAACAGTTCTAGCTTCTCTAAAGCTTTTTGGTACATCTCCATACTGTTTGTAGATTCCACCAAATGAGCCTTTAACCTGTTTAATAGAAAACCTTTCTTCTAGGTTTTGCTGAAAATTACTAATGAATTTTTTAAAACAAGCAATGGACTTCCCCTTATCCCCTAGAGGAGATGCCAATATAACTAATTCATTATCATCAATTGTCGAGAAAGAAATTTTTACGTCTTGTGATACTTTCAATAAATAGAGAATATGTTTTTCTATTTCCTTTGTAATCATTTTAGAAAAAGGAAAAATCATCACCGTAAAGGACCCTAAAGAAGAAATGCCGATTTCTTTTAGCTTCTCATCTACATCTGGCTTTGTCACATAACCTGTTAACATTCTCCAAAAGAATTCTTGGTTATCCTGTAAAGTAGGGGTTTTATTTGTAGCAAAGCGTGCTAAAAGATGACGCGCTACAGTTGCCGCATTTTCTAAAAGCCCCATTTTCTCTTCTGTAATAGTAGTACCCAATTCAATTGCCCAAATGTATCCAATTACCTCTTCACCTCTCCAAATCGAAACTGCCACGCGATTTCCTAGCCCAATTTCTTTCTTCTCTTTAATCCGAATTGGCTTTTTACTTTGAAGAAGCTGAGGAATTACTCCATCCTTCCATAAACGATTGATCACTTTCTCTGGAACCCTGCGACTAATGATGGTAGAAATTCTTACCATATCCGTTTCTTCGTCATGACTGCTGTACACTAATACACGATGATGGGGGTCCTCCAATGTAATGGGACATCCTAATAATTCACTAACATGATCTGCAAAGCTTTCAAGGGAATCATACATATCCCTTCTAAACGGATTGCGCGGCTCACTTGTCATCCATCTACTCCTCTCCAAAACGCTATTTATAATCGTTCACAACTTGTATCTCTTTTTATTTTATCGCGTTTGGAAAGCTTTCAACAATAAGAATCTTAGAAAAAATATAAGAACTATTTTTTCTTTTCTTTTATCGCCTGGGAACCAATTAATCCTATAATTAGCAAGATAATGGATGCAAGACTATAATCCTTAAAGAAGGTTGTAAATGGAATGTCTAAAAACATAAAGATCAATGTTAATAACCTACCGACCATTAATAACAACCCAATGACAAGAAGCCAATTAAATACTTTTTCGAAAAATACCATCAAAAATTCTCCTTTATAAACTAATTTCCTTTAAAATGAAACTTTCCTCCATTGGGGTTTTCCCTCATCCCCAACTGCGTGTTAATTGAACCATTCTAAATTTTACGGACAGTTGGTCTCCTACCTATCTTCCTCGAATTCTTCTAAACGCCCTACTGTCCGTTAAGATGGAATAAATATTACTTCATTTTGACAGCTACCTTTTTTAAAGTTACTCGATTCATCCAAAGCACCATCAGAATTAGCAAAATTGTTCCTATAAAGGAAAGAACTACCGAAAATTCTACTCCGTTAAAAAAGAGAAGTTTTCCGAAAAGCTCCTTTAATTCAAATGCCCAAAATCGATCCATAATAGAAAGAATAAGAATAGCTAAAGCAATATATGCCATGCCAATTAGCACGCCGAAACGATAAAAGCCTGCCCCTATTAGCCATCCCACCACAAAGTATCCAACTACGTTTACGCTATAAATAAAGTAGAGAAGTATCCAGGATGGATCTTGCCCCAAATAGGTCTCAATATGAATCCCTGAAACAAATTCCTTTTCTACTAAAGCGATTAAAAAACCAACTAACATTATGCTAAAAGAAACGATTACAGCAGAAATTGTTTGCCCATAAAAATAGTCTTTTCTCGGAATACCTTGCCTTACATAAAAGGTCAAGAAGCCTGATACGGAAATAATCCCTAACACCAACATAAAGATTTTAGTTGGTCCATAGACAAAAGGAAGGAATCCTTGCTGAATAAATTTCTCTTCCCCAATAAAATATCGCAAAATATTATAAACGATAAACACAATTGGAATAACCCATAGTGCCCAGGCAAATTTCAGCCAGGACAAATCTAATGCAATTTTTAAAATGTTATTTTTTGATTTCATACTCTTCCCCCTCTTTCGTTAAATAGATAAATAAATCTTGTAAGGAAACAGGTCCGATATCTAATCCTTTCATTCTAGCTTTTTCGCGGTTTTCATCTGTTAGTTCTTCATAAACCATAACGGATTTCGTCCCGCCTAAGATTTGCGAATTAAGCTGTACCATGTTTTGAACAAATTCTTCTACCTCTTGTTTCGATCCTGTAATAGAAGCCCCCTTTTCCAGTAGAAGATCGATTGGCTCCTTTATAATTACTTCACCATTTTTAAGAATCACCACTTCTTCAAATAAATAATCCATTTCGGATACTAAATGCGTCGAAAGAATAATCGTCCGAGGAAATCGTTCATAATCCGCCAGTACTTCTTTATAGAACTTTTCCCTTGTTGGAGCATCCATGCCGTTATACGCCTCATCAAAAATGGTAATTTTCGATCTACTAGCTAATCCTAAAGTGACATTAAGGGCAGATTGCATTCCCTTAGATAATTTTGATACATAATTATCTAAGGGCAAGTTAAATAATTTCACTAAATCCAATGCATATTGGCGATCGAAATTAGGGCGATATCTTTCTACCGTTTCGATTAATCCTTTCACCTTTTCTGTTTCTGCACTATAATCTGTTTCGTAAACAAAGCTTACCTCTGACATAATCGCAGCATTTTCGAACGGATCTCGGTTTGCAATTTTTATAGATCCAGCTGTTGGCTGAGTAAAAGACGCTAGCAAAGATAATAACGTAGACTTCCCAGCCCCATTTCTGCCAATAAGTCCGTATATTTTATTCTCTTCTAGATGCAAACTAATATCTTTTAACGCTTGATATTTTCCAAATATCATAGAAACTTGATTAAGTTTTATATCAAAACCCATTTTTATTCACTTCCTTTTAATTGATTTATCATTTTTGAAATGTCTTCCTCGGAGATACCTAATTTTTTTGCCTCTTGGATCATGGGAAGTAAATATTGATCAAGAAATTGCTCTTTCCTCTGCGTTAATAGTTTTTCTTTTGCCCCCTCTGCCACAAACATCCCTACACCTCTTTTTTTATAAATTATCCCATTCTCGACAAGCAGATTGATTCCTTTAGAAATCGTTAAATGATTTATTTTATAAAAGTTAACAAGCTGTGTAGTTGAAGGGATTTGCTCATTTCCCTTTAACTGGTCATTAACAATTTGATCTTCTATTAGCTCCTTTATTTGCAAAAAGATTGGCTTGCTGTCATTAAATGATGTGTTCAATGCAGGATCACCGCCTTTCTAACTTCACTGTTATATGGTTATATAGTTATGTATATAACCATATATGATTTATTTCATTCAGTCAATAGGCGATTTCTATATTTGTTGAAGTGGATTAATTTTATGAGGGAATGGGACACCTTATCAAAATACAAAAAAGAGGCTGGACATAAGTATTCCAGCCAAGGTTGAATCCAAACTATTATATGAAGATGCTTATCAAGTTTCGTCTAATAACTCGGGTTTTTTATTAATTTTAACAAAGAAGGTTTGTGGTAATCACCCGCAGACTGAATACACTTCGCTTTCCATGGGGCGAGCGCCAAGCCTCCTCGTCACTGCATTCCTGCGGGGTCTTGGACTTTCTCGCAACTCCCATAGGAGTCTACGTGTATTCAGTCTGCTCTATTTTTCCTAATAATTAATTTTTTTGAAAAAATAAGAAACTAAATAACCTCTAAAAACGAAGTGGAATGGAGCGGAGGACACTCGACTCCTGCGGGAAATAGAGAAGCTTTAGACCCCACAGTGCAACGATGAGGCTCAGCTCCTCCCCGTAGAACGCGTGCGTCTGTCTATAGCGCAATTGTTCGTCTTTATCCATTATATATTTTGTTTTGTGCCAAACTCCTTGTTGTTACTATATATTCTGTTTAACAGACTTTGCTTCCATTAAAATTTTTGTTTCCTTTATTCTTTGCATATTATAAGAAGATTCCTGCTTTAACGTTTCATCTAAATAGGCAGGATGGGTCATTACTTCTATGCTTTTCCCATCCTCCACTCGTTCATGCAATCTTTCAAAGTAGCTTTCTACAACGCCATCATCATAGAAATCATCGAGAAAGACGTCTGTTAATGTTTGAATATCGGTAAAATGAGCTCCTGCATTTCTTACAGGTAACTTATATTTATCAGAAAGCTTTTTTATGACGGGATAGAACTCCTTTATTCCATGTACATGATGATGACTATCTAAATGAGACGGTGTAAGGTCTGCATCTAGGCATTTTTCAATTTGCGCCGTCCATTCTCTTTCTAAGTCATCTAAACTTATAGAAAATGGATTGCTATAAACAACTATCTGTTTTTTAAATTTCCCTGTTTCATCAACAAGACTTGGGACATCGTCTAACAGCGGCTTTCCCCATGTTAATACAAGATGGACACCTACCTTTAAAGACGGTGTATCTTTTGCTAACGAAATGGCATGCTTTGTTGCCTTTGCGTTCATCATCATGGTTGCGGAAGTAACAATCCCCTTGAGATGGGTATCGATAATTCCATAGTTGACTCCTCGACTTAGACCGAAATCATCTGCATTAATAATCACTTTTGTCATGGATCCGTCTCCTTTTAAAGCTTTACAGCCATGTTTTACTACTACATAACAAGCTTTTTATATACGAACACTTTCCTTTTTCGAAAAAAACTGTGGGACATATACTTTATGAGCCTCTAGCATTTCATCTAGAATTAGCTTTGCAACTCGATCACTTGGTACAAGTGGATTAATAGTCATAGCAAGTAATGCCTTTTCATAATCCCCAGAAATAGCTGCTTCAATAGCCACTCTTTCAAACGATTTAATTTGCGCTACTAGCCCCTGTACTGCTACTGGAAGTTCGCCAACCGCAATTGGCTTCGGTCCGTCTTTCGTAATAATACAACTTATTTCCACTGCAGATTCATACGGAAGTCCTGTTATAGCTCCATGATTCACTGTGTTGACTGCCTGAATATCACATTTGTCCATATACATGGAGCGGATCAAACGTACAGCAGCATCACTATAGTAAGCGCCTCCACGTTTTTCTAACTGAGGAGGTTTTATGGCCAATTCTGGGTCCTTATATAATTCAAATAATCCCTCTTCTAATTTTTGCACAACTTCAGCTCGAGTTTCCCCTTTTTCGGCTTCCTTTAGTTCCTGTGCGAGCACATCGCCTGTTTTATAATAGTAATTGTGGTAAGGGCAAGGAAATAAATTTAATCCTCTTAAAAATGCAGGCTCCCATCCCATAGCATGAATATTTTGCATCGTAATTGCTTTATCAGGATCTGTTATTAATTCAATGACCTCACGCTTCACACTTTTGCCGTCCACATAAACATCAAGCCCATAAACCATATGATTCAATCCAGCGAAATCTATTCTTACTCTTGCAGGGTCAACACTCAATAAATCTGCAACACCACGTTCCATTCCAATCGGCACATTACATAGACCAACTACTTTTGAAATGTTGCTGTAGCGAAGTACTGCCTCTGTTACCATCCCAGCAGGATTAGTAAAATTGATTAACCATGCATTAGGACACAATGCTTCCATTTCTTTTGCTATTTCCAAAATAACGGGAATCGTACGAAATGCTTTAAATAGTCCACCAGGTCCATTTGTCTCTTGGCCAATAACGCCATGCTTCAATGGAATTTTTTCATCAAGTGCTCTTGCAGCGAGCTGTCCTACACGTAATTGTGTTGTAACAAAATCAGCGTCCACCAGTGCCTTTTTCCGATCTAATGTTAGAAAAATATCGATGGGAACTCCCGCCTTTGCTACCATTCTACGCGCTAACTCACCGACTATTTGTAACTTTTCTTTCCCCTCTTCAATATCAACAAGCCATATTTCCTTTACAGGCAGTTCTTCATGATACTTAATGAAACCCTCAATTAGTTCAGGCGTGTAGCTTGAGCCACCACCTATTGTTACTATTTTTAAGCCCTGACTCATTCTGCCATCCCCTCTCTCGGTGTCCCTTGCAAAAATTCTTCACGCAATTCAATGATTTCAAGAGCAAGTTCTTTTAATGTTATTGCTGTCATTAAGTGATCTTGTGCATGAATAAGAATAACTGGAATCGTAAATTTGTCCCCGCTCGCCTCAAGATGGAGTAATTTTGTCTGAATTTTATGAGCCTCTGATAGTTCTGTATCCGACTCTGTTATCTTCTTTTTGGCAGCATGAAAATCCTTTTTTTTCGCGTCTTGGATCGCTTCCATCGCAAAGCTTCTCGCATTTCCACTATGTAAAATCAGCTGAAAGGAGAGCTGGTATAATTCTTCCGTATTCACCTTATTTTCCTACTTTCTTTTAGACACTTACAGAATCGGAATCTTTTGTAAGCTCTGTTTTATTTTTCGAATCAATTTTGACTTGAGCATAAACAAACGGTAGATAGATAACAGTTGATATGATTAAGTTTAAGGCTGCTAATCCAGCTCCTAAAAAACTTCCTCCTGTTGCTAAGTAACCGCCAACTATCGGTGGTGTTACCCAAGGAATTTTAGCGGTTATCGGTGGAACGATGCCGTAATAGACTGCAAGATAAGAAATAATCGTTGTAATAACAGGCCCAATTACAAATGGAATAAACCAAATTGGATTTAAAACAATTGGCAAACCAAAAAGGATAGGTTCATTAATTTGGAAAATACCTGGCGCTCCGCCAAGACCAATCATTTGTTTATATCGTCTTCTTCCTGCAATAATCATCGCGATAATTAGCCCTAAGGTTGCCCCTGATCCTCCCAAATACACAAAAGCATCTAGAAATGATCCAGCAAGAATATGATATTCTCCCAATGCCTGAACTCCAGCTTGAGCTAAATCAATATTTTCAGCTCCTGTTTTTTCAAATAACGGTGTCGTAATTCCACCTAATACATTGGGGCCATGTAGACCAACCATCCAGAACAAGTGCACCAATAAAACTATTAATATTGCAAATGGAAGAGAGTCAACAGCACTTGTTAATGGAGACACAATAACCGTATTTAACCAATCATTTAAAACCTTTCCATCTGTTATCATTCTAAAAACTACTCCAAATAGTCCTACTAGAAAAATAGTCCCCATACCTGGCACTAATTTTGCAAACGACTTAGCAACAGCAGGCGGCACTCCATCGGGCATTTTTATTACTAACGCTTTGATTTTCGCTAATCGCAGGAATATTTCTGTAGCTACCAATGCTACGATAATGGCTGTAAAAAGGGCTGTTGCATTAAAATAGTTAACGGATACTAATCCCCAGACTCCACCTGCAACCGTTTCAGACGCCGCTTCATCTATAGGTAAGGTCACATTTGCTGTTTGGGGCAATAATAAGAAAAAACACGCTGCAGAAATAAGCATTGCTTCAAAACCTTCATCACCATATGATCTAGCTAATTTATAGGAAATTCCAAATACCGCAAAAACGGAAAGAAATGCAAAGGTTCCAAACCAAATATCTCCTCCCAAAGTTGACCAGTTAGGACCAAATATTGACTCCATCATTCTTCCATATGGGGGAATAATCTGGCCTAGATTATTAAATAAGACAGCAAATGATCCTACAATGGTAATAGCAATCATTCCAATTAGTGTATCCCTAATCGCAAGTAGATGCCTTTGATTACCTAACTTTAATGCAAAAGGCATGATAAATTTTTCAATAAATCCCATCATCTCTTATTCCCCCTTAATTAATGTAGTGGCTTGTGCCAGCACTTTTTCACCATTACATAGTCCGTAGTCCTGTGGATTAATGGTTGCGACCGGGATCCCCTGTTGATCGCCTGCTTTTTTCACTTGAGGCAAAAGAAAACGTACTTGTGGACCTAATAAAACGACGTCAGCGTTCTCTATCTCATTGTTCACTTCTGATGCTGCTATCGCCCAAATTTTGCAATCTATTCCTTGATTTTTTGCACTTTGTTCCATTTTTGAAACTAGTAAACTTGTAGACATTCCAGCCGAACAACATAATAGAATATTCACTAATTCATCCCCTTTAAAATGATAGATTATTCTGATTTTTAGCCATAAAACAAGAGTCACACCTTCTTACATCTTTCATACGATTCTTTTCAAGCCACCCTTTCCTAAGAGAGATTAAGAAATACTTTTACCTTACATCTATATTGTAATAACAAATTTAAAATATTTCAATACATTTTAAATTTGTTATTACAAATTCTATTAATTGTTTGCGTATTAAGAAAAGAAAAGATATTCTATTCATAGGGACATTATGGAGGGAAACGATTGTGGAAGAAATAAACAAAGAAGCTGCATTACACTCAATTGTAAAAGAATCTATTATCAACATGATTAAAAGTGGCGAATATCAACCAAATACTAAGTTGCCAACCGAGGCTGAATTTTGTGAGACATTTGGAGTGAGTAGGACAACTATCCGTACAGCACTCCAACAGTTAACAATTGAAGGATATGTCTATAGAGTACAAGGGAAAGGTACCTTTGTGGCTGAAAATAAAGTAAAACAATCTTTAACTAGTACAGTGGAACAGTTTTCCGAACAAATTACGATGCAAGGGAAAGACCCATCCATTAAGGTATTACAACTTAAAGTCATTGAAGCCACAGACTTTCTTGCAAAACAGTTTAAACAAAATATAGGTGATCCCGTTAATTGTCTAGAACGTATGCGCTACGTAAATGATACTCCTCTTCAGTATGAGATATCCTATCTACCTTGGTACAAGGTGCCCGGACTAGACAGCGCAGCCTGTGAAAAATCTTTATATAAGATGCTTGAAGCAAAATACGACATAAAGATTAGAAAAACAGTAGAGCATCTAGAATTGATTTTGGCGGATGATACGATTTCTAAGAAGCTTGAGATTCCTACTGGTTCTCCTTGCTTTTTACTGGAAACATTTGCTTATGCAGAAGATGAAACAGCTATAGAATACTCAAAGACTATTTTCCGTGGAGATAGAGCACATTTTGTAATCGAGCGGAATTACTAGTTAGAGTCAACAAGTGAATATTTGTAATAACAAATATTCACTTGAGATATTAAATTGTTATTATGAAGAAGTAAGGAGGATTTTGATTTGTGTGGAGATTTGGTTGTTGATAGTTTTATTATCTTTTTCCTTTAAAGGGGGCATCCTCTTTTTGAACGCCTTTTTGCTACGCTATCCTACTAAAAAGCCTTCATGCTTCTAATAAATAACCATCTTTATCCACAGAAAATCCCCAATACTGGCTTTCAATCCTTCATCATAGCTATTTTTCCACAACAAATCCCCATCCCAAAATTTCCTGCCTTATTGTCACTTATTTTCCCGAAAACACTTCTAATCCACTCTATTATCCACAATTTACCCACAGAAAAACTCCACTTACCCACAAAAAGAACCAATCATCCAAAGCCAATTTAGGCTAAGTCTAATCGGTTCTCTCTTTATTCTTCTAACTTTGATTCAACATTTGAAATGACTTTATTTTTACCAATCTACTTACTAAAATTAACCCGATTATCGATCCTGCAAAACTACTAACAGCAAAGGATGGCATATAAAATAGTGCGCCTGTTTTTGTGCCTAATAGGATAGAGGCATATGGTACTGCCACTAATGAAGCGATAATGCCTGTTCCGACAAATTCCCCTAAAGCCGCAAAGATTGGTTTAGATGTTTTATGAAATAGATAGCCTGCTAGAAGTGCGCCAATCATACTCCCAGGAAATGCTAATAAAGATCCCGTTCCTAATAAGTTTCTTAATAAGGAAGTAGCAAAAGCAATGATAACTGCTGGAATCGGCCCAAGTATTACTCCTGCTATTACATTTAATGCATGTTGGACTGGATATGCTTTGGCAATACCTGCCGGAAACCATAACAGAGTTGATCCATATGTCCCAATCGCCGTAAACATGGCCATTATAACCAATAATTTAATTCTTTTCATCGTATTTTTCCTCCACTCAAACAATTTTAAGCAAGAGACTAAGCGAACCTTATCTCAACTGACTAGTAGACAGGAAAGAATGTCAGAGGGCTATTCATACACTGGCCTTTAACAAATACAAATACAAAAAAGCCAGATCTAAACAGACCCGACTGATAAAGTCAAAAAGAAATAGAGTGAATCCACTACTTCCCTACGCTGGTATGATCCAGATCAGGTCTTTAGGGTTGAAAAACGAAACGTTTTTCTCTCAGCCATCTACTGGCACCCCTAGTAGTCCATATATGCTTATGTCCTCATTTTACCCTATTTTCGTTACGGCGAAAAGAACTATTTTCTCTATAAAAATACTTCCATCAGTGGGGATTTTTCCTCCTCCCCACTAGTGGTTAGCTGCACTTATGGAATCTGTTTTAGCACCTATTTCCTTTATTCCTTTGACAGTTTCTCTACAAATTGCATGTCAATTAATTCATCGTATTTATACCCTTCTGTATATACACCTGTTTTTTCCACAACATCCATCGGCTTTGCTACTGCTTCTTCTGAAATAAAGCCATCTTTACTCCATAATTCATCCGCATAGGCTCTATCTAAAGATGCTTGTAAGCTTTCCTCTAATGTGGAAGGAAACTCTGCTTTTAACACTTTCATTGAAAGTTCTGGGTCTTCCTCTACTTTCTTTAATCCCTTTAATACTGCTCTTACAAAGCTTTCCACCACTTCTGGTTCTTTCTCAATGGTGGATTTCTTTATACTAACAACGGAATAAGGATAATCTCCTAAACTTGCGAAACTGTAAAATGGCTCTTTCCAAGCACCTTTTTTAATTCCTTCCGTGATTTGCGGTTCTCCTCCATTTGCAATATCAGCATTTCCTGATTCCACTAAGGAAACAACCGCACTTGCATCAGCTGGTTCTTCTAATTTGACGTCTTTTTCTGGGTCTAGTCCTAGGTCCATTAACAGCCATCTAGTTAAAAGATTAGGACTTCCACCATAACGACCAGCAGCAATTGTTTTTCCTTTTAGATAATTTGCTAGTTCTTCTTTGTTTGTACTATCAATCGTAACCTCTGAATTTCCCATCAAGTAAACATTAGCCCGGTTTACAACATTGACCACGGACTGAATAGGATCAGAACTACCTAGATTAGCCATTTGCACTGAATCCGGTCCACCCATGACTCCCCATGCATCGCCACTGACAACAGACGTAACATGTGCTCCCCCTGTTGCCGTAATAACCTCTACCTCCAGTCCCTCTTCTTCAAAATACCCTTCCTCGATCGCGACATATAATGGAAGGTATCCAATTAAGTGAACTGGTTCAGAAATGACAAGCTTTCGTAAACCATCCTTCGTTTCCTTTGTACCCTTATTTGAAGCACATCCAGCAAGGACTAAGACGATACTAAGACAAGCAAGTAGAAAAAGCCTGCACTTTTTCAAAGTAATGCCCCCTTTTTCACATATAAATAGAATGGAAAGTTTGTTAGTAGGTAGGAAAATGAAGATTAAGCAGAAGTGTAATGTGGATAATGGAAATAAATATTCTATTTCATATATATGGAACCTTTTTTCTCTTTATGTTCTATTCAAGGGGGAAAATATTTAATCGATATTTCTTCCTCTCAAAAGTATCCTTTCTAGCCATACAGTAGCAAAATACATCACAATGGATAGGATGGATAACACAGCTACTCCAACCCAGACAAGATTAATATTCATAATTTGCCCTGCATATAGGATCATTCTACCAATTCCCTGTCTTGAGCTAATAAATTCACCAACAATAGTACCTGCTAAAGCTAAAGCTATGTTTATTTTTAGGCTGCTCACAATCCAAGGCATTGTCGTTGGGACAACAACTTTTGTGAAAACATGCCATCTCTTTGCTCCAAGTGAATACATTAATTTTTCTAAGTCCTTATCGACTGCTTTCACTCCACTATATGCAGCAAGAGCTGTCGTAATAATGGTCATCATAAAAGCAAGAACTATTTTGGAGCTAAAGCCTATGCCAAATAAAATAACAAGTACAGGTGCTAGGGCTAGTTTTGGTACTGCATTAAATGCAATTAGATAAGGCTCTGAAATACGAGAATAATAGTAGGACCACCAGAAGGAAAGCCCCAACAAGGCTCCAAAGAAAGTTCCTAAACCAAAACCAAAAATAGTTGCCCCTGATGTGTATAATAAATCACTCCATAAAGAACCTTCCGTCCAAGCTATATAACCTGTCTTCCATATGGTAGAAGGACTGCTCCAATAGTAGGAGTCAATAATTTTCCATTTGGAAAGCAGCTCCCAGGCAAGAAGAAAAATAATTCCAAAGCTCCATTGTCCGATGCGAGTAAAATTCTTTCTTCTCTTAGCAATTGCTTCTTCATCCTCAATATAAAGAAGTGTTGTATTTTCCTTTGATTCCATTTCTCCATTCCTCCCTCCTCATTCTGTTTCTTCATTTGATTTTAGTGCTTGTAATACATATTCTTTTAATTGAATAAATTCCGAGTCTAGTAGTGTTTGCTCATTTCTAGGTCTCGGTAAATGAATCGATACCTTCTCCTTAATCGTGCCTGGCCTTGGCGTGAGAATATATATTTCATCTGACAAAAAAATGGCTTCATCTATATCATGAGTAATAAACAGAATCGTTTTCTTAAAATCACCCCATATTTGTAAGAGCCATTCCTGCATAAGCAATCTCGTTTGTGCATCGAGAGCACCAAAAGGTTCATCAAGCAAAATAACATCTTGTTCATAAAGCAATGTTCGTAGCAAGGCAGCCCGTTGCCTCATTCCTCCAGAAAGCTCGTCGGGAAAATGTTTTTCAAATCCTTCTAATCCATATCTTTCTAGTAAAGGTAGTGCTCTTTGAATGGCTTCCTTTTTTGGAACACCCTTTACTTCTAATCCCAAAATCACATTATGGAGAATATTTCTCCATGGTAGGAGCAAATCTTTTTGAAGCATATAGCCAACATGCCCACTTTTTCCAACGATATCTTTTCCGTCTAACAAGACATTGCCTATAGATGGTTTTATTAATCCCGCAATAATATTGAATAAGGTAGATTTTCCACATCCACTTGGACCAATAATGCTGATAAATTTCCCCTCCGGAATCTGCAAATTTGTATCCTTTAATGCGAAAAACTCCTTTCCATTTTTTCGAAAAACCTTACTACTGTTCTTAACCTCTAATTTATACAATTGCAGCCCTCCATTCTGAAATGTTCATTGTTTTCGATTATTTTTATAAAGAAATTTCTAAGCTTTCAATGAACGTCCCACAATTCTAAACTCGCTTCTTGCTATACTATATGTAAAAATAGGCGAATCGGATAATTATTATGTAAAAAAGAGTTAGTTACTAAAAAGGTTTTTTCTTATTTATCTTTGATACAGATACATATTGAGAGGATCTTTGCTTGAGGGTT
>Ga0209463_1000136_pt1 | contig 68805 bp, 60 predicted proteins | sample AgamicMgSfrz_FD_187169 | JGI IMG/M metagenome (GOLD analysis project Ga0209463, IMG submission 187169) | Agave microbial communities from Guanajuato, Mexico - Mg.Sf.rz (SPAdes) (version 2) | ecosystem: Host-associated > Plants > Phyllosphere > Phylloplane/Leaf | place: Guanajuato, Mexico... | reverse complement strand
TAAATAGCCACTCTGTAAAGACGAACAATCTCATTAGCTCTTAAATAAAGTATTCTAAGTTTTTAAATATAGTCAAGTCTAAAAACTAATTCGTTCCATTGCGCTACAAACACTCGCTTTCCTCTAATTCCCGCAGGAGTCGAGTGTATGTAGCTCCATTCCATTTCGTTTTTAAAGGCAATTTCTAAAAATTTATTTTTTGCCAAGAAAAAATAAATTAGCAAGAAAAATGGAGCAGCTTGAATACACGTAGACTCCTATGGGAGCTGCGAGAAAGTCCGAGACCCTGCAGGCCATAGGCCGAAGCGGCTCGGCGCTCGCCCCATGGAAAGCGAAGTGTATTCAGGCTGCGGATATTAACACCAACTTTACTGAAACAGTCTTTTATAAACCTGAACAATGGTGTGTTATTATCGTATAATTATTCGGGTTTATTCATAGCTGAAAAAATTATGTCCCAACCTCTTATTTCTCTTTTTTTTCTTTATTGTCTGTGTACCCATCTGTTTTACGGTATGGGACATCTCCAAAAGGGGCTTCTATTCCTTCATCATCTAATGCCTGTTCATATTGATTCTTTTCTTTAGAAGGGTAAACAGATCGTTCAGAACCATCGATATTGGTAGCTGTAAAGCCTTCATACTCCTCAGGAAAGTCTCCATTATTGCTATCCCTATCATAAAGACTATCATAATCTTCAAAATCACCTCTTAAATCTGAGGGAGTTTCAGATGTCCCGTAGCGGGCAACTTCTTGAAAGCTATCTTGATAGTCTCTCACGTCACCAGTATCATAGTGACGATACTCATTTCCATGAGCTAGTTCAAGGATATCATCTTCAACTGGACGATCAGAAGCTATAGATTGTTCTTCGCTATATTCTTTGAGAGTGAGGGCAGTTGGAATTGCTTCTAATCTCTCATAAGGAATTTCTTCGCCTGAAACTTTACAAATCCCATAAGATCCATCTTCTATCGCTTTTAAGGCGTTATTAATTTTATTTAATTCAGATTGGTCATGTTCTTCTAATGCTGAATCTTTTTCTCTTTCATATAACTCGGTTCCCATATCTGCCGGATGGTTATCATAGCTTGATAATTCACCTACTGATTCTTGAACATTTTTTTCACTTGCATATCCATTAACCCTATTCATTACATCTGATTTTCTGTCTTCTAATTCTTTTTTTAAATGATTTATTTGTTCTGTTGACAACAAGTTAAACACATCCTTATCTATACGATTATAACCAAACAATATAATCGTAATTGGAGATTAAATGTAAGACAAGCTATTCATAAATTTCCCTGTTTTATGGTTATCAAACCTCTTCTTTATTAAGAGAATTTTTTTATTGTACAAAATTTGGAAACGGCATTAAGAATTCACTATGATTGACATAATATAAAGGACAGGTGTATCGTAAAATATGCTAAAATAATAAGTAAGCGTATATCTTTGAACCAATAGAATCAAGAAATAAAATTCTTGATTTGTTTTAGGGGGATTCAAAACGGGATGAATGAAGCATTTGGAACAATGGTACAAACAAAAATAAGGGATAGTGTTTCTTCCACCATTTTAGTTAGTGAAGTCAGGAAGATAGAAGAAAACACGGACATTCTGGACTTTTTTTCTAAATTCCATGCCTATAAGGGGAAACGTTTTTTTTGGAAAGAACCTTCTGGGGAAAACATGCTAGTAGGAATTGGCGTTTGTGAAAAAATTGAATGTTCGAAAGAAGAAAGTTCGTATTCTTATGTGGAGAAGAAATGGAAACAGCTTATAGAAAATGCGATTGTATTTAACGAATTTAATCATATTGGAATTGGTCCTGTTCTTTTAGGGGGTTTTTCCTTTGATTCATTAAAAGAGAAGACTCAGGATTGGGATGGATTCTCTGAAGCCCATTTTTATGTGCCACAGTTTATGTTAAGTGAAATAAATGGAATTCAATTTATTACAACAAATATATTTATTCAAAAAGATAGAATAGAAAATGCAAAAGTGGAGCTGGAAAAAAACGCGTTCGCATTTCAAAAAAAATTAGAAGAATATTCTTCTCCATCTGAACCTTCTATTAAGAAGATAACAGAGGTAGACCGTGCAACATGGAAGGATACGGTTGAAAAAGTAATAAGCAATTTAGATGGACATCTAAAAAAAGTAGTGTTAGCTCGTGCTAGTAAAATTCATTTCTCAAGAGAATTAGAATCGGAGCTTGTACTAAAAAATTTAATACAACAACAGAGCAACGGTTATATTTTCGCCTTGGAAGCAAAAGATAAATGCTTTATAGGGGCATCTCCTGAAAGATTGGTAAAAAAAGAAGGAGAGACCGTTTTTTCTACATGTCTAGCTGGCTCTATTTCTAGAGGGGGAAACAAAGAAGAAGATAATACCTTAGCAGAAGCATTGCTTTCTGATTCAAAAAATAGAGAAGAACATAATTATGTTGTTAAAATGATTAAGAATGCCATGGGAGAAGTATGTAGTAGGGTAGAAATGCCGCCACATCCGCAAATCATGAAAATGAGAGATATTCAGCATCTTTATACACCTGTTAGTGGTAAGGTAAAAGAAACAGAATCATTAATTTCCTTAATTCGATTATTGCATCCAACTCCAGCCCTCGGTGGTTTTCCGCGCGAAGAAGCGTTAAAGGTTATAAGAGAAGTGGAAGGACTAGATAGAGGTATGTATGGTGCTCCAATCGGTTGGCTTGATTATCAAGGTAATGGGGAATTTGCTGTAAGCATTCGTTCAGGCTTACTACATGGCAATGTTGCAACAATCTTTGCTGGGTGCGGGATTGTCGCTGACTCTGATCCTGACTCTGAATATGAGGAAACAACTATTAAATTTAAGCCGATGCTAACTGCGTTAGGAGGAAAATAAAATGAGTCATCAGCAACAGTTAACAGCTTATGTGCATGCACTGATTTCCGAGTTAGTAAAAAATGGAGTAGCGCATGCTGTTATTAGCCCTGGTTCGAGATCTACACCAATCAGTCTATTGCTAGCAGAAGAAGAAGATATCCAGTTACATGTACATGTTGATGAAAGATCAGCAGCTTTTTTTGCGTTAGGAATAGCGAAAGCATCAAAGAAACCGACTGTGTTAGTGTGTACATCAGGAACAGCTGCCGCGAATTATTTTCCCGCCATCGTAGAGGCGAAAATTTCGCGTATCCCGTTAGTGGTGTTAACGGCAGATCGTCCCCATGAACTAAGAGATGTCGGGGCTCCTCAAGCAATTGACCAAATAGATCTATATGGGAAGCATGTAAAATGGTTTATGGAGATGGCCACACCGGATAATAGTCCAGGCATGATCAGATATGCTAAGACAGTCGGAGCCAGAGCCATTGCAATGGCGACGCAGCATCCTAGTGGTCCTGTCCATGTAAATATACCATTAAGAGAACCATTAGTCCCTGATTTGGATAATTTAGAACATTATCGTCTAGAAGAACAGAAAAAAACCTCCATTCAAATTCAGACTGGGGAGTTTATATTAAGCGATTCTTATTTTCAGGATCTAGTATTAAATCTTAATAAGGAAGAGGATAGAAAAGGAATTATTATTTGTGGAGAAATAAATAATGAGAAATTTTTTGCAAAGGTAATAAAATTAGCGGGACAGACTGGTTTTCCAATCATTGCTGATCCATTATCACAACTACGAAGCAAGAGTGCGGACAAGAAAATTATCATTGACACATATGATACTTTTTTAAGAAATGAAAAGGTAAAATCCTTACTAAAACCAGATGTGATTATTAGATTTGGAAGTATGCCTGTCTCTAAGCCATTAACCATTTTCTTACGTGAGAATGAACAAGCAAAACAGATTGTTGTAGATGGAGGTAGTGGCTACAGGGATCCTAACCAATTAACTACAGAAATGGTTTATTGTGAAGAAGGTTACTTTTGCGAAAAGCTAACATCAGTTATTTCTCATTGCTCACTAAATCACTATTTAAATAAATGGATTGAAATTAATGAGCTTACAAAGAAGGAATTAATGCAAACGGCGGAAATTCAAGAAATAAGTGAAGCCAAGCTTTTTCACAGCTTAGGAGAATTAATTCCTAATGATGCAGTGTTATTTGTAGGTAACAGTATGCCAATTCGTGATTTAGATACATTCTTTCATAAGCAAAATAAAGAAGTTACCATTGTCGCCAATAGAGGTGCAAATGGAATTGATGGAACAATATCTACTGCTCTCGGTGTAGGGGTTATAAAGCAGCCTCTATTTTTAATTGTTGGGGATTTAACCTTTTTCCACGATCTTAATGGTTTAATCCTATCCCAGTTGTATCAGCTGCCAATTACTGTACTATTAATCAATAATAATGGTGGAGGTATCTTTTCGTTTCTTCCACAAGTAGAGCTGCCAAGACATTTTGAGTTATTATTTGGAACTCCTTTAGATATAGATTTTAAGCATGCTGTGGAAATGTATAAGGGGGAGTATGAGCTTATAAGAAGCTGGCAAGATTTACAGATGTTATTCCAGAAAAATAATTTTACCGCGGGTTTAAGAGTTTGGGAATTACAAACAAATCGAGAAAAAAATCTATTAGAGCATCGTCAAATGACCAATCGAATCCAAAAGGTGTTAGATCAATTAGTTTAAAAGGTGAAGTGTATGTTTATCAAAATAAAAGATGTAAACTATCATATAACCGTTGATGGAGAAGGGGAATCCCTTTTATTATTACATGGGTTTACTGGGGATTGCAGAACCTGGCTTCCGTTTATTCCGTTATGGAAGAAGTATTATAAGGTAATAACAGTCGATATTATAGGACATGGAAAAACAGATTCACCGAAAGAAACAAAAAAGTATGTAATGGAGGAAAGCGTCTCCCATTTAAAAGCACTAATTGATTACCTTCATATAGCTCCTGTTCATTTATTAGGCTATTCGATGGGTGGAAGGTTAGCTTTGGCATATAGTATGGAGTACCCTGATACAGTTAAGAAACTAATACTTGAAAGTGCCTCTCCTGGTTTACGAACTGAATTGGAGAGAAAACAAAGACGAATACAGGATGAAAAACTAGGAAACTCTATCCTTGAAAAGGGGATAATAAGTTTTGTGAACAAATGGGAGAAGATTCCGTTATTCAAAAGCCAGGAACGCCTGAGTTCAGCCGCTAAGCAGGTGATAAGGGATCAACGATTAGCTAATAATCCAATAGGATTAGCTAATAGTTTAAGAGGAATGGGGACAGGTGCACAAAGCTCTTATTGGTCTCAACTTTACCAGTTTCCCAAAAAGGCACTTTTAATTACGGGAGAATTCGATCAAAAGTTTGATGGAATTGCGGAAGAAATGGTAAAGTGTACTAAAAAAATGCAACATTTAAATGTAAAGGATGCAGGTCATGCAATTCATGTGGAGAAACCTGAAATTTTTGGTACAATAGTATTGGAGTTTTTAAGGAGCTGACATAGATGTTCAGCCCTGTTTAGAAGGAGGAAAAATAATGACAGTAGAATGGGTTGCTGGAAGACAGTACGAAGAAATTATTTATGAAACATATAATGGAATTGCTAAGATTACAATTAATAGACCCCATGTACATAATGCTTTCACGCCAAGAACAGTTAGTGAATTAATTGATGCATTTGCAATGGCAAGAGATGACAGTGATGTGGGCGTAATTATTTTAACTGGTGCGGGTGATAAAGCGTTCTGTTCTGGCGGAGATCAAAAGGTTAGAGGACATGGTGGATATGTTGGTGAGGATCAAATTCCTCGCTTAAACGTGCTTGATTTACAGCGTCTAATTAGAGTTATTCCTAAGCCTGTAATTGCCATGGTAAAAGGGTATGCAATTGGTGGAGGACACGTTCTTCATATCGTCTGCGATTTAACAATTGCTGCAGATAATGCTATTTTTGGACAAACTGGTCCAAAGGTAGGAAGCTTTGATGCTGGTTATGGTTCCGGCTACTTAGCAAGAATCGTTGGCCACAAAAAGGCTAGAGAAATTTGGTTCTTGTGCCGCCAATATAATGCTCAAGAAGCATTAGACATGGGCTTAGTAAACACTGTTGTACCATTAGAAAAAGTAGAAGAAGAAACGATTAAATGGTGTGAAGAAATTCTAGAAAAAAGCCCAACTGCCCTTCGTTTCTTAAAAGCTGCATTTAATGCAGATACTGATGGATTAGCTGGTATTCAGCAGTTTGCTGGTGATGCAACACTACTGTACTATACAACAGATGAAGCAAAAGAAGGAAGAGATTCCTTTAAGGAAAAACGCAACCCTGATTTTGGACAATTCCCTCGTTTCCCTTAATTAGAAAGAGGATATTAATAGTTGGATTCCTGGTTATGGGAAATAGTTATTAATGTACCATTTATAAAAAAATAACAGTAGGTGACACTCGTTTTTAGCAAATGTATTTTTTTGATATGCTAATAATAGTGTCACCTTTGTTTATAGAAAAGAGGATAAACAAAGTAATGACTGAAATACTTCCTAATTTTTTAAAAAATAGAGCGAGTTTAACGCCAGATAGAGAAGCAATTGTTTATAAGAATGAGCGGCTAACTTTTAAAGAACTTTATAAAAGAGCCTATCATTATGCTGGAATATTGACTGCCTTTGGAATAAAAGACAAGGATTATGTAGGATTTCTTGTCAAAAATGATTTAGAAACAGTCCTCCATTTATATGCCATGCAAATTATAGGAGCAAAGGCAGTCCTGCTTAACAATCGCTTAACCGCGAAAGAAATGGCTTATCAATTAACGGATGCAAATGCTAGTTATTTAATAACAGAAGAAAACTTTCAGGAGCAGGCAATCCAGTTAGAAGAAGAGTTGGCTATTTCCATTTTTTATAAAGAAAAATTGGAAGATAACTCTTATATAGAACCAATAGAAAAAAAGCAGCTTTATTTAGATGATATTTGTACTATTATGTATACCTCCGGTACAACTGGTCTTCCAAAAGGAGTCATTCAATCATACGGTAACCATTGGTGGAGTGCAGTAGGAAATACATTAAATGCCGGCTTATATGAGAAAGATACTTGGTTATGTGCAGTCCCATTATTTCATATTAGCGGATATTCTATTTTAATGAGAAGTATTATTTACGGTATAAAAATTGTCCTGCATGATTCCTTTGATGAAAAAAAAGTGCTAGCTGATTTGTGGAAAGAAAAAGTAACGATTATATCTGTTGTAACTACAATGTTGCAACGAATAGAGCATGTTGCAAGTGACAAGTTTCCAGATTATTTCCGGTATATGCTTCTAGGTGGAGGACCTGCCACAATAGATTTACTCACTCGATGCATGAAGAAAGAAATTCCTGTTTATTATTCTTATGGGATGACAGAAACCTCTTCACAAATTGTCACGTTATCACCAGAAGACAGTATTAGAAAAATTGGTTCAGCAGGAAAGCCACTTTTCCCTGCTCAATTAAAGATTGTTAATCAATCAGGAGAAACATTAGAACCAAATGAAGTTGGAGAGATTACTGTATGCGGCCCAAATGTTTCAAAAGGTTATTTAAATAAAGACAACCATTTAAAGGATGGATGGTTTTTTACAGGTGACATTGGGTATAAAGATTCTGAGGGCTTTCTCTATGTCTTAGATAGACGGTCTGACTTAATTATTTCGGGAGGAGAAAATGTTTATCCAGCAGAAGTGGAAGCGGTACTTACAGAAATGGAAGGAATAAGAGAAGCGGCAGTGATTGGGATTCTGAATAATAAATGGGGACAAGTTCCGATTGCGTTTGTAGCAAAAGAAAAAAGTATGCTAACAGAGCAACAGATTATCAATAATTGTGAAAACTCTTTAGCTAAATATAAAATTCCTAAAAAAATATTTTTTGTAACAGAGGTTCCACGTAATGCTTCTGGAAAAATAGTCAGAAGAGAATTAAGGAAGTGGATAGAGGAGCAAGCGGATTTTTCGTTGTAAGGAAATAAGGAAACACTAGACTGGATAATGTGGTTGAACGTAGAAAAAACTAATGAAAGAAGTGTAGGAATGTGAGCTTATACCATGGATCATTATATTGGCCAACAACGATAAGTGATAGACCAGTTTATCCAAAGCTGGATAAGGAAGTTTCATGTGATGTTCTTATCATTGGGGCAGGAATGTCAGGAGCTTTGTTGACATACAAGCTCGCAAAAGAACCACTAGATGTTATTCTAGTGGATAAAAGTTGTGTTGGCAATGGGAGCTCTGCTGCAAATACTGGTTTATTACAGTATTCAAATGATAAAATGCTTCATTCCTTTGCTGAAAGCATCGGTGAGAAAGACGCTGTTCGATTTTATCAGCTATGCTTGAATGGTATGAAAGAACTGAAAAAAATCGCAACATCTTTACAAGATGATATACAATTTATAGATAGACAAAGCTTATATTACGCCAGTACAGAGTCTGATATAGTATCTCTTCAAAGAGAATTTGAAATGCTGAAAAAACATAATTTTCCAGTAGAATTTTTAGAAGAGGAAATGCTTTATAAATTATATGGACTTAATAAGCATGGCGCCATTCGAACAACGGGGGATGCGGAAGTAAATCCCCTAAAGTTGGTCCTATCTTTAGTGAAAGAGGCTTCAAAGAAAAGCAATGTCCAAGTTTTTGAAAATACGGAAGTAACAGAACCACAATACAAAGATGGTTATTGGTTATTTCATAATGAAGATGCGATTATTCGAGCAAAGCATGTTGTTTATGCAACAGGTTATCATTTAGATAACTTTACAATGGAAATGCCTACGGAATTAAACAGAACCTTTGCAATCATAACGAATCCTATATCCTCTTTTCGTAATTGGAAGGATAGATGTCTAATTTGGGAGACAAAGCGGCCATATTTTTATATGCGAACAACCGTTGACGGAAGAATTATAGCTGGCGGTTTAGATGAAGAGACAATAGAATCACCAAAAGATCCGAGAATTTTACAAATTTATGCAGATAGATTGTTGGCTCGTATTAAAGAACATTTCCCCTATTTGCAATTAAAAGCTGATTATGTTTATGGTGCTACTTTTGGAGAATCCAAGGATGGGATTCCTTTTATTGGGGAACATCCACATAAAAAAAATCTCTATTATTGTTTAGGATTTGGTGGGAATGGAACGGTTTATAGTGCTTTTGGTTCAACTATTATAAAGGATTTAATAATAAATGGGAATCACCCTGATGCCGATTTAGTTCGATTAAATAGATAAAAAGGAATCCCCTAAGAAGTCTTTCTAGGGATTCCTTTTAATGGTTAAATCTATTTAGCTCAAGCTGTTTTCAGGCTCAAATGTTTTACAATCTGTTTCATAGCTAGTGTCAGCATGTTTTCCGGCATTACTTACAACATAAATTTGATCGGCTCCACACTGATTTCCTTTTTCCCAAAAAGTGCAGTTACTTACTTCGCAAAGTACATCTTTGGCCATTTGTTTACCACTCCTTTTTCTTTAGTTGTTTTGTTCTTTAATGGTACGTTGTTTTCTTAAAAGTAATATTCAGGAGATGTCCATCCATTTTTATGTGGAGTTAATACCCACAATGAGACTTATGAGAGCCCCACTGTACTTTTAGTATTGGAAGGATGGAGGAAATACATACGTAGAACAAATGAAAAGAAAAGCCAGTATTTGAGAGGTAATGGAGTCTCACATTTGTATATTAGGCAATTTTTCATTACTATTAATAGGGAGAATCTTTTCTCCCCTGTTAAAAGGAAACAGAAATTATTTAATGAATTGAATTATTTAAGGAGTGCTTGAAAATGAGTCTATTACAAGATATTTTAGTCTACAATGAAGAATTTGTTAGGGAAGAAAAGTATGAAAAATTTATTACAACCAAATTTCCTAATAAAAAAATGGTTATTCTAACTTGTATGGATACAAGACTGTTAGAACTTTTACCCCAGGCGTTAAATCTTGCTAATGGAGACGTAAAAATTATAAAAAATGCAGGTGCTGTGGTAGTTCACCCATTTGGAAGTATCATGCGTAGCATTTTAGTGGCAGTGTACGAACTACAAGCAGATGAAGTAGTGGTGATTGGGCATCATGACTGTGGTATGAGTGCCCTACATTCGGACAGTATGATGGAAAAAATGAAAGAAAGAGGCATATCCGACGAAACTTTTGCTACACTGAAACATTCAGGAATAAATCTAGAGAAATGGTTAAAGGGATTTGATTCTGTATCAGAAAGTGTTGCTCATAGCGTAGATATGATAAAAAAACATCCTTTATTACCAAATGATGTTCCAGTTCATGGGTTAGTAATTGATCCAAAGACTGGGAAGTTAGATTTAGTGGTAGATGGTTATTAATTATTTTTTTTAGGCGAATGGTTATGGTTTCTACAATGCCATTCATCGGGCACAGGATCTAAACCACCTGGATGAAAAGGGTGACATTTAAGAATTCGTTTAATGGTTAAATAGCCCCCTTTAAAAGCACCAAACCTTTGAATTGCTTCTAAGCCATAGGTAGAGCAGGTTGGATAAAAACGGCAAGTTGGTGGTTTTAATGGTGAAATGACCTTTCGATAAAAACGAATGATTAATAAAAAAACTTGTTTCATGTGACTTTTTCCCTCTCTTTCTTTTGCAAGTAGTATAACATGGACGAGGACAGGTTTTAAAGCAATCTCTATTAAGCAACTTAATCTTACTGGATTTAAGGATTGAACGTACGAATTGTTACTGGAAAAAAATTATATATATTAAGTTGATGAAATTACTCGGGTTTTTAGTTATAATAGAGATACATGAAAAAAAGGGAGATGTTTAGATGCCTTCAGTTGAAAGTTTTGAATTAGATCATACAGCGGTAAAAGCTCCATACGTAAGACATTGCGGTGTACACAAAGTGGGTAGTGATGGCGTAGTTAATAAATATGATATTCGTTTTTGTCAGCCAAATAAGCAAGCGATGAAGCCAGATGTTATTCATACATTAGAGCATTTATTAGCATTTAACTTACGTGCACATGTAGAAAAATACAACCATTTTGATATTATTGATATTTCTCCAATGGGTTGCCAAACTGGTTATTATTTAGTGGTAAGTGGGGAACCAACTGTTGATGAAATTATCGATTTACTAGAAGCAACAATGAAAACAGCAATCGAAATTACCGAAATTCCAGCTGCTAATGAGACACAATGTGGTCAAGCGAAACTACATGATTTAGAAGGTGCAAAAAGGCTGATGAATTTTTGGTTAAGTAAAGATAAAGAAGAGTTAAAACAGGTATTCGCAAAATAAAGAAGCTGAGATATAAGTATTCCAGCCGAAGATAAACCCAAACAACGATACGAGGATTTTAAAAATATTTCGTATCATTGTTTGGGTTTTTTATTCATGTGAAAAAGGTTTGTGGTAATCACCCGCAGCCTGAATACACTTCGCTTTCCGTGGGGCTCGCGCTGAGCCGCTTCGGTCCTTGGCCTGCAGGGTCTCATCTGTCTCGCTAATGAGGGCACTGAAAAACTGGCCTGTTAATGATGATGGACCATAGCCACTTTTTAAACATAAGATGATCGATTTGTTTTCCGAGGCGTCCGCTCGCTTTCCATGGGGCGAGCGCCAAGCCTCCTCGTCACTACGTTCCTGCGGGGGCTCGGACTTTCTCGCAGCTCCCATAGGAGTCGAGCGGACGCCTCTCCAAACCAACCTTATTTTCACTTTCAAATATGCTTGCTCTTAATTTCACACGAAAAAAAGACTTTTTCAGTGGTCTCCTCGCTAATCCCACAGGAGTCTACGTGTATTCAGGCTGCTCTGTTTTCCGATTTATCTCATTTTTTCCTGATAAAAGAATTAGGCTTTGGAATAGCCTTTAAAAACGAAGTGGAATGGAGAGCGGAAGACACTCGACTCCTGCGGGAAGTAGAGGAAAGCGAGTGTCTGTAGCGCAATGGAACAACATAGTTTTTATATTTAACTCATAAATAAACAGTATAGGGAAGTAACCTTTTAAGGGCTAAATTAGAGAATGTTTGCCTTTTCCTATTATCTACTTAGTGATGTCCCGGCTTCTTTATTGCCCTATAAAAGGGGACTAAGGAGTCTGGAAAAGGATTCTTTAAAACGGATCCATAACGATCTTTTTGAATACTGGTCTGCTGTTAAATGTGTAGATAATTCCATGTCTTCTAAGAAATCATCTGTAAGCTCATTAGCGATTTGCTCACTATAAATGAAGGCATTTACTTCAAAATTCAGCCTAAAGCTTCTCATATCAATATTCGCTGTTCCAACAGAAGCGATTTTTCGGTCAACTAAAATTGTTTTTGCATGGATAAATCCATTCTCATATATATAAATTTTCGCTCCTGCTTTTAGCATTTCACCGATATATGAATAGGTAGCCCAGTATACAAACATATGATCAGGTTTATTTGGAATCATAATTTTTACATCTACACCAGAAAGAGCAGCAATTCTTAGTGTATCGAGTAAGCTAGCATCAGGAATAAAATAAGGTGTTTGAATATAAACACTTTCTTTTGCGGAAGTAATCATTTTTATATAACCATTTTTAATTTGTTCCCACTCAGAATCAGGTCCGCTTGAAACGATTTGCATGCCAATATTCCCAATAATTTCATCAATTTTCCCTGGAAAATATTCAGGAGAGTATTTAATATCGTGAAGATGGGAAGCTTGATTCCAATCAAGAATAAATCTTGTTTGAATAGCATATACAGCAGTACCTACGATACGTAAGTGTGTATCTCTCCAATAACCAAATTTAGGATGGAGTCCTAAATATTCATCTCCTACATTGAAGCCACCGATATAGCCAATTTTGCCGTCGATAATTCCAAGCTTTCTGTGATTGCGATAATTTAAACGTAAATTAATTAAATGAAATTTACTTGGGAAAAATACTTCGACAAAACCACCGGCTGCTCTTAGCTCTTTAAAAACCTTTTTTCGTAACGTTCTAGAACCAAGCTCATCATATAATAAGCGTACTTCGACTCCTTCTTTTGCTTTTTCAACAAGTAAGCTGATAAGATCGGAGCCAATTCCATCATTTTTAAGAATATAATATTGTAAATGAATCGACTTTTTGGCATTTTTGATATCCGTAAATAATTGATCAAATTTTTGATGACCATCCGTAAATATTTGGACAGCATTGTTTTCTGTAAGAACCGCATCATTGTTAAATAAATTCATATAAATGAGATCTTGATTTTTCCGAATGACTTCATTTGTTGTTCGCAATTGATTGGAGCTTATTTGTAACAGTTGGGAAGCTAATATAGGCTCTATCCCAAGCTTTTTTCGCTCATCCCACTGAAATAATTTTCTGTTTCGTAAATTTTGTCCGAAAAGTAAATATAAAATAAATCCTAGAATAGGGATGAAGGTAAGTACCATTAGCCATGCCCATGTTGCGATAGGATCTTTTCTTTCAAAAAAGATAACAAGAAAAGCCAAAATGATATTAAGTATAATAATTACACTTAAAACAATTGAATAAATGTGCATTGAAATTCTTTTCCTTTCCCGTGCTAAAAACAGCAATAGTATGTGCGATATATAGAGACTAGGTATAATTTTGCCTGTTCATGAAGAAATATCCTGTATAATTATAGGGTAAACGGGTAAAACTTTGTACTATTTTGTATTTATTTTTCAAATAAGAATTTTCCTTCTTCCTTTAATGTGATAAAGTGAAGAAAAGAAGTGAATCTCCTTCTAAATAGATTATTGACAAAGCGGTTTTACGTATAGGATATTGCTTTTAACTTTTAGGCTGTTTTCTAAAGGATTGTGTTTTTCAATCGGAAAAAAGAATTAGTTGGAAAAATGGAGCAGCCAGAATACACGAAGACTGGTGTGGGATTAGCGCGAGCCCCAAGGAAAGCGAAGTGTATTTGGGCTGCGGGTAATCGCAACAAACTTAACGAAAACAGCCAACTTTTAAAATGCCTACCCAAGTATTAGCCTTGAGGTTATCCTACTACCTAAATGAAAATTGCCGTTAGGGTAAGGAGTATTTATTTATGGAAGAAATACATCTTGGAATGCTACTTTTTTTAATTGGCGCTGGTTTTATTGCTGCATTTATTGATTCTGTTGTGGGAGGTGGTGGACTCATTTCATTGCCTGCTCTTTTATTTACTGGACTGCCGCCACAAATTGCACTAGGAACAAATAAGCTTGCTTCAACTATGGGATCATTGACTAGCTCAATCTCTTTTATAAGACATGGGAAAACGGATAAAAAGTTGCTATTCAAACTCTTGCCTCTTTCCATTATTGGTTCTGCAATCGGAGTTTATGTAGTACAAAAAATACCATCGGAAGCTTTGAAGCCGTTAATTCTTGTTGTTTTAATCATGGTGACTATTTATACACTTACGAAAAAAGAATGGGGAATAAATTCTACATACAATGGAATGACAAAAAAGAAGCTTTTGTTTGCTCTATTTATTGTACCATTAATAGGATTCTATGATGGTTTTTTAGGGGGAGGAACTGGCTCTTTCTTTTTATTTTCTTTTCTCCTCATGGGATTTGATTTTGTAGAATCTGCGGGCAATGCGAAAGTCCTTAACTTTGGAAGTAATCTTACAGCACTTATTGTTTTTTTATGCTATGATTCTGTGTATTATTTATATGGAATAGTAATGGGAGTTGCAATGATTTTAGGGGCATATATTGGCTCTAGAGTTGCTATTGCAAAAGGCTCTAATTATGTGAAAATATTATTCGTACTCGTATCTGCTACATTGATTGGAAAAAATTTATTTGATTATTTAACAAATCAATAATAAAAAGGCTGTTTGAGAACTTGATTTCCTAGTGGGAGGGGCATTATTCTCAAGCAGCCTTTTTTATATAGAGAAAAAAACTAATGTAAATTTCGATGGGTGAAAATTGGATTATTAGGCTTTCTGTAATCTTCGCTTGCAAACTTTCCTTTTAAGCTTTCGATTAAATAAAGACCCATTAAATCATATAATTCTTGTTCATTTAATTCCTGGATGATATGTAATAAATCTTCTCTACTCATTTCTTCCAGAAAAGCAAAGGCAAGCATATCGATATCTTCTTCGTCACCAGTTAATTTATTTTTATATAAGTTATATAGTTCATCTATAATTTTCATCATTTTATCCTCCTAGTTCAGTCTATCTTAAAATGTAACCGTTTTATTTACCCGTATTATATATGATAACATCTTATTATTGCTAGCTATTATGTGAACATTATGTTAAAGAATAACTAATATCTTTGGAATTTTTAATCGCCTGTACGAAAAAAACGGGTACGATTTTACTATTTACATAAGGAGATTTTCAAAAAAACGTATAGATAATACGGAACAGCCTGAATACGTAGACGCCACGGAGATTAGCGAGACACTTGAGAAGTAATACATAAGGAAGCTTAAGCGTAGCCCCATGGAAAGTAAAGTGTATTCTGATTGCAAGTAATAGCAGCAAATTTTACGAAAACATCCTTTATAAAAAATATACCCTATTTTAGAGGAAAAAACTCCAGTTTTATTGGTAGTCTTTGCTATGATAATAATAGCCATCAAAAAATGAGCTTGAAAAAGCATGTTATTTTGCTTTAGTATGCAAGCTACCTATATTAATAATACATAATAATGGAGAAGGTATGGAAATATTTTATGATCAGAACAAGAATTTAGTGAAACTTTCTTTTAGAAAAAAAGAATGGAACCAAGAAGCTAAACATGTATTGGTTATCTGTCAATATAAGAATCAATGGTTATTAACAAATCATAAGGTCCGTGGATTAGAGTTTCCAGGTGGGAAAAGAGAAATAAGCGAAACGACAACTCAAACAGCCCATAGAGAAGTCATGGAGGAAACAGGAGGAATCATTGATAGGCTGCATTGGATAGCAGCCTATCAGGTCTTTGGAGAAAAACCCTTTGTGAAAGATGTTTTTTTTGCAAGAATAAATCAATTGAATGAGAAAGATGATTACCTAGAGACAGATGGTCCGGTTTTAATTCCTGGAGATATAATAAAAATGCGCTGGCATGACTCTTTTAGTTTTATTATGAAGGATGATGTCATCAAATATTGTTTGACTTATATTCAAAATGAATTATTAAAAGAAAAGAAGGGGTAATATAGGAAAAAAGGCAAAGGAGAATTTGATATGCAGAACGGTGATATAATAGAGAAAATGCGATTTCCCTCTCCTAATCCTTCCATTGATTTGTTTTTGGTTACTTATTATGTTGATGGATTACGAGTCAAGGGGATGCTTGCTACTCCTAATGATGGGAATATGTATGATGGCTTTCTTTATTTAAGGGGAGGCATTAAAAATGTCGGGAAAGTTCGTCCAGGGAGAATCATCCAATTTGCATCTGAAGGCTTTGTCGTTTTTGCCCCGTTTTACCGAGGTAACCAGGGTGGTGATGGCAATGAAGATTTTGCAGGAGAAGATAAGTATGATGCTATAGGCGCATTTACATTGCTGAAGAATTTGCCAAATGTGAACGATGTCCATGTTTTTGGTTTTTCAAGAGGAGGGGTAATGGCTTTATTTGTAGGGATTTATTGTCCTGTAAAATCAATTGTAACATGGGGCGGCGTCAGCGACATGTTCTTAACATACGAGGAGCGCAAGGATTTACGCCGAATGATGAAAAGAGTAATAGGTGGAACTCCTTCGAAGTATCCAGATAGATATGAAGAACGAACGCCACTTTATCAATTGGAACAAATAAATGCCCCTACGCTTATTATTCATGGCCAATTAGATAAGAATGTTTCCGTTGATCATAGTCTTCGGCTAGAAGAAAAATTAAAGCAACTTGGAAAAGAAGTAGAAGCATGGTATTTTCCGGCGTTTACTCATTACTTTCCTCCAATAACAAATCGAAAAGTTGTCACCTCTTTGTCTAGCTGGATGAAAAAACAAACGGAAAAGATGGTAAAATAAAAGAAAAGAGTAAGAGAAGGGGAATGTAAAATGGGCATGCCGTTAGAGTTAAATACAATGATTGTAACAAAAGGGAAAGAAATAAGGTTAGAAGAGAACTTATTTCTTTTAGAAAAAGAAAACTATCGTTTATATCCGATGAATATCCCATTAGAGGTAAGAAGAACAAAAGAAGCGGAAGTATCTGGGATTGCGACTATAGAAAAATTAGAATGGGAAAATGACAAGACATCGATTACTTATAAACTTATTGCATTAAATTCAACAAATTAATTCAAGAAAGTGAAAAATGATTGACATGCATTGATAGATTGAGCTATCATTTTACCTTGAACGGATACTCTCTTATCCTGAGCTGGTGGAGGGACTGGCCCGATGAAACCCAGCAACCTACTATGTGAAGAAAATTACTGAACCATTTTATGTTTACATGAGATGGAACAGACATTCTCTTAGGAAAGGTGCTAACCTGAAGCAAGGAAATATTCCTTGAACGATAAGAGTGAAAGGTGCGAATTGATTTTACTAGGAGCCTTTTCACTATTGAAAAGGTTTTTTGTGTAAAATGAATTAATTATCTTTTATAAAAATGTATATTTTTAGATGTGTGTTTTTATTAGAAACGATAATCTTCGTTACATAATATTATATTTATAAACATTTTTTCAGTTTTACATATAATAAAGCACGGAATTGACTTCGGATAAAAACGCCATTTTTACTTCATACTATCTAGGGAATGAGTACCGTATCAAGATAAGGTTAAGGAGTGTAGGAAGAAACCTCGCTCTACTTTTTTCTAAAATAAGGAGGAAATCAGATGTCAACAAAACGTCGCTTGTTTACTTCTGAATCGGTAACTGAAGGTCACCCAGATAAAATTTGTGATCAAATTTCAGATGCTATTTTGGACGCTATATTGGCTAAAGATGCTAATGCAAGAGTTGCTGCTGAAACTTCTGTAACAACAGGTCTAGTACTCGTTGCAGGTGAAATAACTACTTCTACGTATGTAGATATTCCGAAAATTGTTCGTGAGACAATTAAAGAAATAGGGTATACACGTGCGAAATATGGTTTTGATGCAGAAACCAGTGCAGTATTAACTTCTATTGATGAGCAATCCGCTGATATCGCATTAGGGGTAGACCAGGCTCTAGAAGCTCGTGAAGGTAAGATGACGGATGAAGAAATAGAGGCAATCGGTGCTGGAGATCAAGGTTTAATGTTCGGATTTGCATGTAATGAAACAAAGGAATTAATGCCATTACCAATTTCATTAGCACATAAACTATCAAGAAGACTAGCAGAGGCTAGAAAAGAAGAAATCTTGCCTTATTTACGTCCAGATGGAAAAACACAAGTAACAGTTGAGTATGATGAAAATAATAAACCAGTTCGTGTTGATACAATCGTAATAAGCACACAACATCACCCAGAAGTGACTTTAGAGCAAATTCAACGCAATATTAAAGAATATGTAATCAAGCCTGTTGTGCCAGCTGAATTAATCGATGAAAATACAAAATATTTTATCAACCCAACAGGGCGCTTTGTTATTGGAGGCCCACAAGGAGACGCAGGATTAACTGGTCGTAAAATCATCGTTGATACATATGGTGGATATGCACGACATGGCGGCGGAGCATTTTCTGGTAAAGATCCAACAAAAGTGGATCGTTCTGCAGCCTATGCAGCACGTTATGTAGCTAAGAATATCGTAGCGGCAGGATTAGCTGATAAAGTTGAAGTGCAATTAGCTTATGCAATAGGAGTAGCACAGCCAGTATCTATTTCCGTTGATACTTTTGGAACAGGAATTGTTTCAGAAGACAAACTAGTAGAAGCTGTACGGGAAAACTTTGATCTTCGTCCAGCTGGTATTATTAACATGCTTGATCTTCGTAAACCAATATACAGACAAACAGCTGCTTACGGGCATTTTGGCCGTACTGATATTGATTTACCATGGGAGCGTACAGATAGAGCAGAGTTAATAAAAAAAGCGGTAGAAGCTTAGAATTTTTTATTGATAAACAAACTGTACAAAAAGTTCAATTTTAAAAGAAAGAAGTTACCGGAAAGTGTAACTTCTTTCTTTTTTTTTCGTCTAATACTTGATGATGGACTAGAGTTTTCGCATGTAATGAAAATGTAGGATTGAAATGCTAATAACTAATTATAAATTTGCATTTGTTTATGTTAAAATAGAAGACTAAGTGAAGATTTTATGAAACTTATTACCTATTAACATATTTTCTATTTAGGAGTATAGTAAAAATTTAATTATGGTTCAATGATTAGGCCAATGAGTTGGTTATAGATGTCCTAATACATCTAGGAAAAGAAATGGAGAAGGTGAGAGCAATATGTGTGGTTTTGTTGGCTGTGTACATGAAAAAGCACAAAACTTTCAAGAAGAACAAAAAGAACTATTTGCAGGAATGAATCGTGTTATAACACATAGAGGTCCTGACGATGAAGGATATTATTATGATAGCCATATTCAGTTTGGTTTTCGTCGATTAAGTATTATAGACATTGAAAGTGGGCATCAGCCTTTAACATATGAAAATGAACGTTATTGGATAATCTTTAACGGAGAAGTATATAACTATTTAGAAATTAGAGAAGAGTTAGTAAAGGCAGGATTAACCTTCCAAACAAATTCTGATACAGAAGTAATTATTGCTTTATATAGTCATGAAAAGGAAAAAGCGGTAGAAAAACTTCGTGGTATGTTTTCTTTTATTATTTGGGATAAACAGGAAGAGACATTATATGGAGCTCGTGACCCATTTGGAATTAAACCATTTTTCTATTTAGAAGATGGAGAGAAAACATATTTTGCTTCCGAGAAGAAAAGCATTGCATTGGCTTTAGAAAGTGATGTTATTAACTATAGTTCTCTGCAACATTATTTAACATATCAATTTGTACCAGAGCCTTATACGATGTCAGAGGGAATTAAAAAACTAGAGCCAGGCCATTATTTTACAAAGAAAATCGGAAAACCAATGGACATTAAACGTTATTGGAGAGCATCTTTTAAGCCTGTTGTTAAACAAGAGGACGAGTATACAAAAGAAATTAAAGATGTACTTTTCGATAGTGTGAAAATGCATATGAGAAGTGATGTTCCTGTTGGATCCTTCCTTTCAGGTGGAATCGATTCATCGATTATTGCCAGTATTGCCAAGGAATTCCATCCTAGCATTAAAACATTTTCTGTTGGTTTTGAACATAATGGATTTAGTGAAATTGATGTTGCAAAAGAAACAGCTGATAAATTAGGGCTTGAAAATATAAGCTATGTTATTTCTCCTCAAGAGTACATGAATGAAATTCCGAGAATTATGTGGCATATGGATGATCCTTTAGCAGATCCAGCATGTGTACCACTATATTTTGTTGCACGCGAAGCTAGAAAACATGTTACAGTTGTTCTTTCTGGAGAAGGTGCAGATGAGTTATTTGGTGGATATAATATTTATCGGGAACCACAATCTTTAGAAGTATTTAATAAGATTCCGAATGTTGGGAAAAAATTATTGCGTGCTGTAGCTAATATTCTTCCAGAAGGCGTAAAAGGAAAAAGTTTTATCGAGCGTGGAGTCACACCGATGGAAGAAAGATATATTGGAAATGCGAAAATGTTTTCTGAGTTAGAAAAAGAAAAATTACTTTCTGTCTATAACAAAGGTTTACATTATAGAGATATAACTACACCTCTATATGATGAAAGCAGAGGCTATGATCCTGTTGATCGCATGCAATTTATTGATATCCACACTTGGATGCGAGGAGATATTTTACTAAAAGCAGATAAGATGACGATGGCGCATTCTTTAGAATTACGTGTCCCGTTTTTAGATAAAGAGGTATTTAAAGTTGCGTCTAAAATTCCAACTTCTCTTAAAACTGCAAATGGTACAACTAAATATATTTTACGTAAAGCAGCAGAGTCTTTTGTTCCAGAACATGTATTAAACCGTAAAAAACTAGGGTTTCCTGTTCCGATTCGTCACTGGTTAAAAGATGAAATGAATGAATGGGCGAAAAATATTATAAAAGAGAGTGACACAGATCACTTATTAAATAAATCAGTTGTACTGCAGTTATTAGAGGATCATTGTCAAGGTAAAGCAGATAATAGCCGTAAAATATGGACAGTCTTAATGTTTATGGTCTGGCATAGTGTTTATATCGAAAAAAAATATTCCTTCGAAAAGGAATATTTAAAAGAGGGCAAGGTAGCAATTAAGAATTAATCGTAATTGCTTGACTTCCCATTTGCACCCAGGATTCTTCAAAATCCGCGATGGGTGCTTTTTTATTTTTTTCTCCTGTAAGTGGATCATTAAAGTAAATATATGTTTCATCGTAGCCTGTAATAAGTACAGAATGCTCAGAATAAGTAATCTTTACCGTTCCACTTGGAGTATGCCAAGTGCGGAATTCACTATCTGGCAATTTTTTAAATTTTGAATTAGTAATGACCCAAACAGGACGATTGTTCGATAAATGATTTTTTATTTCTTCAAAATCAGATCCGGTAAAATCGATGATGGAACCTGGTAGATATTTTTCAGCTAATGCAGCAATAGGTTTATGATAGACACCTAACCCAGGACCACTTAAGGAGTACATATCCCCGATAAATCCATCATTAGGATTTCCATAATAGATTTTGCCGTTTTCTCTACTATATGGAGTAGAGTCCTTCTTTATTTGCTTTGCCAGCGTCATTTTATCGACATCAATATCTGCATATTGAAGCAGCATCGCAAGACTTGTTACTTCGCAGCCTCTTGGGAGATCTGGTAACTGATTAATAATGGGAGCATCTAACAAAACAGATTCCTTTAATAAATTTGTTTCCTCTTTTACTGATAAGAGTGCTTTTCGTGTATTTTGCGTAGCAACCTCTTTTGCATGGACGATTGCTTCAAAGTCATTTCTATTAATAAGTAAAAAACTAACAGCAATCATAGCGAATATCGTAAATAAATAGATACTTTTAACAACAGTATTTAATTTTTTTCTTACTAATAAATATAATAAGAAAAACAAAGTAATCAATGAAGTTATTAATATTGTATTTGTTTCCATCTTTTCTCACCTAATTATTTCTATATTAAATTTTATCGGTTTAAAGAAAAATTCCTTTAGGGAATATAAAAGTTGTAACAAAATTTTCATAATCCTTATGGTCAACTTTCTGTTATCGATAATGAAACAGTTCTCTCTTTCCCTATAATTCGACAAACGAAACCTAATTCACAGTATAACATGATTTTTTATGATATGGTTAGGTTTGCTCCCTATAGATACATTTCCTAAATATTTGCTATAATTGAAGTAATTTTAGATAATAATAAAAAAGCTAATCTTCGTCTACTCGTATTTGTATTTAATGATTAATTTACAGGACAAATCTTTATTTTTCCTTAATAATTTGATGTTTTGTTAAAAAAGGGTCAGAAAACCAACATAGACTTGATAAATGGGATGGAGGAGCTTTTATGTGGAAATGGGAAGCTGAGGGAAACGCGAAGGCTGTCATCGTTATTGTTCATGGAGCAATGGAGCACCATGGAAGATATGGCTGGCTTATCGAAATGTTTCGATTAGCTGGTTTTCATGTTGTAATGGGAGATCTTCCAGGACAGGGAATGACAACTAGAGCTGATCGAGGTCATATTGATTCGTTTAGTGAATATACGATAGAAATTAAAGATTGGATCCAAGCAGCATATCAATTTGATTTGCCTATTTTTTTATTAGGGCATAGTATGGGAGGTCTTGCATCTATTAGACTTCTCCAGCAGGAAAAATTAAAAATTGCCGGGCTTATTTTATCCTCTCCTTGCTTAGGGCTAGTAAAATATCCTTCGAGGATGATGAGTTTAATATCTCTTCTTTTAAATAAAGTAGCACCAAGGGTTAGAGTTAACTCGGGTTTAACGGTTGATGTGGCAACTCGTAATGCAGAAGTACGAGAAATTGATTCGAATGATACTTTATACATAACAAAAGTGTCAATCAGATGGTATCGAGAATTGGTTGTTGCAACAAAGAATGCTTTTGAAGATATAGCCAAAACACAGGACTTGCCACTATTGCTTATGCAAGGCGGTGGAGATTTAGTAGTAGATAAAAAAATGGTAAAGACCTGGTTCAATATGGTACCATTATCTGAAAAGAGATATAAAGAATGGCCTGAGTTTTATCATGAAATTTTTAATGAACCAGACAGAGAAGAAGTGTTTGAATACACGAAGGATTTTATCAATAGTCAATTGAAAGCAATTGGTTATATCGTATAAGTGAGGTTTTTTATATGTCAGTTCCAAAGATGCCACTAACATTAATGTCTAAAGTTTACTTGAAAGTTTTTCCAGTCGTACATCAGGAATTAAATTACTGGACACAAAGAGCACAGAACATTCCCAATTCAGAATTAAGAAAGCAAGCATTAGCTAGTATTGAGAGTAAAACATTTCATTGTGAAGGTGGCTCTATCATGGCTCTAATTGCCATGAGCAAATACAAAGAAGTAATTAAATTTATTGTAGCCTACCAAACGATAAGTGATTATTTAGATAATCTCTGTGATCGAAGCACATCTCTTGATCCGAAAGATTTTTCTGCTTTGCATGAATCAATGGAGCATGCTTTAACAGTAGGGGCTGAACCAAGTAACTACTATCGTTATCGCGAGGACCAAGATGATGGGGGTTACTTATATGATCTTGCCAAAACATGTAGGGATACACTGAATAAGTTAGAGAATTATGGCAGTATTAAAGAACAACTTCTGGAACTATGTCGATATTATTGTGATTTACAGATACATAAACATGTGATTATGGAAGAGCGCATTCCTAGATTGAAGTTTTGGTTTGAGAAAAATAAAAATCACGTACCGAAAATGGAGTGGTATGAATTTTCTGCTTGCTCTGGTTCTACATTAGGGATATTCTGTTTGGTTTCATATGCTTTTCGTGATGATTTTGATGATTCTTATCCTGCTTTAATTCGAGATGGGTATTTTCCATATATTCAAGGACTTCATATTCTGTTAGACTATTTTATTGATCAAGAAGAAGATAAAATAGGCGGGGATTTGAATTTTTGCTTTTATTATGAAAATGAAGAAGAACTATTTAATCGTTTAAAGCATTTTGTAACAGAAGCAGATCGACATACGAACAAACTTCCTCATCAAAAATTTCATAAATTGATTAATAGAGGATTATTAGGCGTGTATTTATCCGATGAAAAGGTATATAAGCAACGAAATATACGTAAACTTGCCAAAAATATGATTAGAACCTCTGGACCTATAGGTTACTTTTTCTATTTAAACGGAAGAGCCTATAGAAAGTTTCAAAAGGTAGTACCTGTAAGTGCATTAAGAGCGTTAAAGTAAATAAATGAAGCTTAGTTAGATTAGGCAAACTCCTTTTTGAAGGATAGTTTGTCTAATTTTTTGTTTTACGGAAGGGGAATTTATTTTTAGAAAGGAATAGAATAAGGGATATATTTTAGGCTTTAGCCGAGAACCCTCGTGACTTCAGTCGTGAGATGAATCGGCTTCGGACAAGGGGGAGCTTCTGCTAACTCAATTGTCCGACATTCTCTTTCTTGGCTAAAAGCAAAGAAGAAATATACTACTGTAAACAGTTGTGGTAAAATAATACAAACGGGTTGCTTGGAGCCCAAACAGTATCTCTAGCGTGATTTGAAGGGCAAGACATTGGTCTTGTTGTCCGCTGTAAATTCCAAAGGTTGCAAGACCTTACAAGCCTGTGACTTCAGTCGTGGGTTGTTGACAATAAAGAGATATAATCCAACGCGGATAATAAAATCATTATCAAACAAGGCATAGTAATTTCTGCCCTGTTTGATAAGTATGGTGAAATTCATCTTTTTTCAATCGCGATAATAAAAGGTGGATTATTAATCCCATTTATAAATTGGTAGCGTAGTACATGGGCTTTCTGCTGATCAATATTTTCCACATACGCTATAAGCTTATCCCGTTCGATAGCACCTTCTGGATGCCCGTGATAAATAACTAATACAATAACTCCTTCTTTAGACAGGATTTGTAATAGCTGTTCAATGGCGGTAATGGTTGTTTCCGCTTTTGTTACAATGGATTTATCTCCACCAGGCAAGTAGCCTAAGTTGAAAATAGCTCCTGAAACCTTCCCATGGTAAGTGGAAGGGACAGTTTCCATGATATGTTCATGTCCACACAAATGAAGAGACACAATATCTTGTAGTTTTTGATTCGTGAGTTTTTCTTTTGTGGCATGTAAAGCATCCTTTTGGATATCAAAGCTAAATACTTTCCCATTATCCCCCACAAGAGTTGCTAAAAAAACGGTATCATGTCCATTTCCCATTGTAGCATCGATCGCAATTTCTCCGTTCGAAACCGCTTTTTCTAATAATTGATGGGCAAATGGAATGACTCTGTCTAGCTTCATTGTGTCACCTTCTTATTTGCCTGATAATATTTTCCTTGCCAACTATTGCGGCTTTTTAATTCTGCATCAATTTTATTTAAAACTTCCCATTTATTAACACTCCACATTGGTCCAACCATCAATTCAATTGGTCCATCACCTGTAATGCGATGAATAATCATGTTTGGTGGTAAAATTTCTAACTGATCACAAACTAATGATATATATTGATCAAGGGTTAAAAATTCAAGCATGCCTTTTTCATATTGCTTTACCATTGGAGTGCCTTTTAATAGATGTAGTAAGTGAATCTTTATTCCCTGTACATCCAACTCACTGATGCTTTTAGCTGTTTCCATCATCATTTCATTTGTTTCCATTGGCAGTCCATTTATAATATGGGAGCAAATACGAATGTTATGTTTTCTGAGCTTATTAACTCCTTCGACATATGTTTGAAAATCATGTGCTCGATTAATAAGTGTTGCGGTTTTTTCATGGACTGTCTGAAGACCAAGTTCAACCCATAAATAAGTACGTTCATTTAGTTCCGCCAGATACTCGACAACGTCATCTGGTAAGCAATCTGGACGAGTTGCAATCGAAAGACCAACGACGTTTTCCTGTTTAAGAACTACTTCGTATTTTTCACGTAATACATCTACTGGTGCGTGTGTATTTGTATAGGCTTGGAAATAGGCCATATATTTTCCGTCTTTCCATTTCGTATGCATCTTATTTTTTATATCATGGAATTGTTGCTCTAGGCTGTCAGCACGATTGCCGGCAAAATCTCCCGAACCAGCTGCACTGCAAAAGGTGCAGCCGCCATGAGCGACCGTACCGTCTCTGTTTGGGCAATCAAATCCTCCATCTAATGCAATTTTGAAAACTTTGTGTCCAAACTCGTTACGAAGATGATAATTCCATGTATGGTATCTTTTATTATCAGAAGCATATGGGAATGGGTTATTCTGATTCATATCAGTGTAACCTCCTCAATAATTTAGATTCTTTTTTTGTTTAATTTCATTAATTCCACCTATGAATTTTAACATGACTATTGTCTTTATCCAACAGAATTTCAAGATTAGTTAAGAAAAGGAAGTCATAGTTGCAAGGAATAAACAGATACTATTATTGAAGCAATCTGCTTCTAACTTGAAACGATTGTTGGGAGGGTTATTATTTGGCTACACGCGATTCTATGAGTGAATTATTACAAAGATGTAATGAAGTTATTAATTATGCAGAACAGCAATATGAAGCAGGAAAACGTCAAGAACATTATAATGAAACGGAATATACAGATGCACAAATGCAGTTAGAAACTATCTATAATGAATTGCACACAATGGATCAGAGTGCAAACCAACAGCAACGAGAAGAGCTGCATCGAATGAGGTTGCTTGTGGAGCAAATGCAAAATCAAATGACATTAAGATTGCATTAAGGAGGATCCTAAAAAATGGATAAACGTTCAAAGCAAAATAATCCTGAACAAAAAACACGCAATGGTATCAACAATCAGGATTTAGAATTGGGGAAAGATGTTGATTTAGTAAAAGCAGCTAAGAAAAAGTATGAGCAATCTGGTGGTCAACCAGCTAAATCAAAAACAAGACAAGAATAACTATGGCAAAAAGAATGTCCCAACCGTTGTATCAGTTGGGACATTCTTATTAATTTGTTTTAGGAGCTAATTTAGCAGCTTCTTTCGTTGGATAATCATAGAAAAATGCAGTAAGTAAGCCAATGACAAGTAAGACCACTAAAACTGGTACGAGCAATGTCATACCACTGCTATCGACAAGTATCCCTCCAAGAAGAGGCCCGATCATTCTCCCTCCTGTTGCCGTACTGTTCACGATTCCTTGGAAAAAGCCTTCTTTTCCTTTAGGAGCTAATTTATCAGCAATCGTTGGTACAGCTGGCCAAATAAGCATTTCACCAATAGTTAAAATGATCATTGCCACAAGAAAGCCAGTAAACAATTCTGCTTTTCCAACAATAAGGAAGGCAAGAATAAAAATACCGATCCCGATAAGCATTTGTTTCTTTATCGAAGTACATATTTTTTTTGTGAAAAAAGAAATTAGTGGCTGGCCGAACACAATGAGTCCACCATTAACTGCCCATAATAAACTATATTGCGTTAAAGGAATACCTAGCTCTTGTGTATGAGTAGAGATAGTGGCTTGCCATTGGACATAGCAGATCCAGCATAATAAGTAACCAAATCCTAAAATGCCAAGCGAATACATAGCCGGGCTTCCTTTTAATAAGTGCTTTCCTTTTCTTTTAAGTACTTTCACATTTGCAGACGGAAGGATATCCTCTTTTACTTGAATGTTTTTATAACTGAAGAAAGCGATAAGGAAAAATACCCCATACATTAGGGTGTTTGACAAGAAGATTAATTGAAACGAGTATGAGGCGATGAAACCACCGATGGCTGATCCAAGTGCCACACCAACGTTTTGTGCAACATAAATACTATTGAAGGATTTTCTTCCCCCTTCAGGCCAAACATTTCCCGCCATCGCATACATGCTAGGATAAATAATACCTGACCCAAACCCGGACAATGTGAAAAAGGTACAGTAAGCACCCCAATTATGAAAAAGAGTAAGGCCTAATAAAGAGAAGGCAGTTAGCGTAATACCTAATAATATGGATAGATACCCACCTAACTTATCGTAAAGAATGCCTCCAATTAAATTCCCGATAACACTTGCGCCAGAATTAAGCATTAGGATAAAACCAGCAACTGTAAGTGTCTTCCCTAAATGCTCATGAATGTAAATACTATTTAAAGGCCAAAGTAAGGAAGAACCAGTAACGTTTACAGCCATTCCGATAACTAAAAGCCAAAGTGAACGAGGCATATTGATGCTCCTTTGCAACTTTATTCTAAATACCAAAAATAAGTGTAGTTGCTTTTCAGTAAAGCTGCAATAGAAGAGTATCTTTTTTTCTAAAGGCGGAATTTTCTGATAGAAGGAGGAACCAAAAGTGGCTAGTCATTAGTAAATGGAAAGTTGTCTTCTAATTTCAATTAATCTAAATGTTGAATTTGTTTGAAAAATAAGTCTTTTTCTAATAAAGTAGATATAACTCTAAATTTTAGCATAATGCGTAGAAAGGACTAAATGATGACAAAAATATGTTTAATAAGACATGGGGAAACAGATTGGAACGCAATGGGGAAAATTCAAGGAAAAACAGATATTCCTTTAAATGAAAATGGAAAGAGGCAGGCGCAGCAATGCCGAGATTATTTAAAGGATTCGGATTGGGATATCATCGTCACAAGTCCTCTTAAAAGGGCGAAACAAACAGCGTTTATTATTAATGAGGCTTTACAACTACAGGTAGTAGAAATGGCTGAATTTATGGAGCGAAGTTTTGGCGATGCAGAAGGGAAAACGAGAGAAGAACGAGCGATTCTATATCCAGATCAACAATATCCAAATCAGGAATCAAGAGAGGAATTAGTAAATAGAATTATGAATGGTCTAGAAAAAATACTAGTTCAGTTTCCAGATCAAAAAGTATTACTAGTTGCACATGGTGCAGTTATACATACCTTATTAACAGTAGTTTCAGAAGATCAACTTACGATTGAAAAATATTTATCGAATGCTTGTATCAGTAATATTCATTTTAAAGAAAAGAAATGGGTAGTGGAAGATTATAATTTGGTCGATCATCTGGTGGAAATAAATTAATAAGATGACAAGGGGAGGGCTAATAAAATGAGTGATTTCGGTGCATATATGGATGGGAATATTTCATTGGAACCTATCCAAAAAGGGAGTTTGGATGGGCTGACATTTGCGGTTAAAGATGTATTTGCTATTAAAGATTATGTATCTTCTGCAGGAAATCCTGATTGGCTTCATAGCCATGAACCTGCTAATGAAACTGCACCAGTCATTATTAGCCTGTTGAATAATGGTGCCACGCTAAAAGGAACAACTATTACAGATGAACTGATGTATAGTTTAAATGGAGAAAATTATCATTATGGTACTCCTATTAATCCTAGGGACCCGAGTCGAATTCCAGGTGGCTCTTCTTGCGGTTCTGCTGTCACGGTCGGAGCTAAATTGACCGATTTTTCCTTAGGAACAGATACAGGAGGTTCGGTAAGAATTCCATCTTCTTATTGTGGAATATATGGTATTCGTCCCTCTCATGGAGTAGTTAATATAGACGGGGTAATTCCTCTTGCAAAAAGCTTTGATACCGTCGGTTGGATGGCTCAAACAGCGGAAATGCTTATGAAAGTTGGGGATGTGCTTCTTCCTCCACAAGAGAATGGCTCTTTTTCACGGTTTATAATGGGAAAGGATGCTTGGGCACTGGCTGATGAAGAGGTTAAGAAAGCCTTACTTCCTTTATTGGAAAAATTAGAGAAGTCTGTGCCAAGTTATTCAGCTACTATCATTGCAGAAGAAGGGCTTCAGAAATGGGCAGAGGTTTTTCGCATGCTCCAAGGAAGAGAAATTTGGCAAGAACATGGAGCATGGATCCAAAGGGTAAATCCAACGTTTGGGCCAGGGATAGCAGAGAGATTCCAGTGGGCTAGTACTTTGAAAGAGGAAGACGTAGTACAATATCAGCAAAAGAGACGTATAATTCAACAAAGAATGGAGAAACTGCTTGAAGATGATGGAATTTTAATTATTCCAACAGCACCAGGTATAGCACCGCTTATAAACCTTCCTACTCGTGAGTTAGAAGTTAGGAGAAACCAAACATTCCAGTTATGTTGTATTGCGGGATTAACTGGCTTTCCTCAAGTGAATCTACCATTAATCACATTAAATGGAATACCAGTTGGTCTTTCCTTTATAGCTGGTAGAAATCAAGATAGAAAATTGCTTCGGTTGGTTTCTGAATGGACGGAGAAATGGTAATAGCGGAACATTAAATAACAGTAGACATATAATATGGAAAGCAGAGAAGATCAGATAGTTGGTCAATCTGAAAACTACTTGCAACATGCATCAAAATACAATACAATAAAAATCATATAAGTAATCAACACAGATAAGGAATAGTAAAGATGCCCTTTTGAAACGAAGAGAACTGACGGGTGGTGCAAGTCAGTCAAAAACATCTTGAACTCACCTTTGAGTTGCAAGTGTGAACTTTTAGTAATGCTTGCCGTACACCTGCGTTAAGGGATAATGAAGCGAGTGATTTATTCACTAATTGTGGGTGGTACCGCGGGAGATTATACATAATGCCTCTCGTCCCTATTTGGGATGAGAGGCTTTTTATTTTGGTAAAAACAACTTTATAGGAGGATTTTAAGATGAGTTTTAATCATCAGAAAATAGAACAGAAATGGCAAAAGTTTTGGGAAGAAAACAAAACTTTTAAAACAAGTGAAGAAAAAAGCAAGAAAAAGTTTTATGCACTAGATATGTTCCCATATCCATCAGGAGCAGGGCTTCATGTTGGACATCCAGAAGGATATACAGCAACAGATATTCTTTCTCGTATGAAGAGAATGCAGGATTTTAATGTCCTTCATCCAATGGGGTGGGATGCATTTGGATTGCCAGCAGAGCAATATGCATTAGATACTGGTAATCATCCAGCAGAATTTACCCAGAAAAATATTGATACATTTCGTCGTCAAATTAAATCGTTAGGTTTTTCTTATGATTGGGATCGTGAAATTAACACAACAGATCCTGAGTACTATAAGTGGACACAATGGATTTTTCTAAAGCTTCATGAAATGGGCTTAGCATATGTCGATGAAGTAGCAGTTAACTGGTGCCCAGCATTAGGAACTGTTCTAGCAAACGAGGAAGTTATTGATGGGAAAAGTGAACGTGGCGGACATCCTGTTGAAAGACGTCCAATGCGTCAATGGGTACTAAAAATAACAGCATATGCTGATCGTTTATTAGAAGATTTAGACGACGTAGATTGGCCAGAAAGTATTAAAGAAATGCAACGTAATTGGATTGGTCGTTCAGAAGGAGCAGAAGTAACCTTCCAAATTGCCAACCATAAAGAAGCATTTACTGTATTTACAACAAGACCTGATACATTATTTGGTGCTACTTATGCGGTACTAGCACCAGAGCATGCGCTTGTTGAAACAATTACAACTGCAGAACAAAAGTCTGCAGTAGAAGTATACTTAGAAAAAATTAAAAGCAAAAGCGATTTAGAAAGAACGGACTTGGCAAAAGAAAAAACAGGGGTATTTACAGGTGCTTACGCGATAAATCCAGCTAATGGCGAAAAAATGCCAATTTGGATTGCTGATTATGTCCTTGTAAGCTATGGTACAGGAAGCATTATGGCTGTTCCTGCCCATGATGAAAGAGACTATGAGTTTGCGAAAACATTTAATTTGCCAATTAAAGAAGTAGTAGCTGGCGGAAATGTAGAAGCAGAAGCCTATACTGGTGACGGTGAACATGTCAACTCTGATTTCTTAAATGGTTTAAATAAAGAAGAAGCTATTAGCAAAATGATTAGCTGGTTAGAAGAGAAAGAAATTGGAACGAAAAAAATAACTTACAGATTACGTGACTGGTTATTTAGTCGTCAACGATACTGGGGAGAACCAATACCTATTATTCATTGGGAAGATGGCACAATGACAGGTGTACCGGAAGAAGAATTACCATTAACACTTCCGGAAACATCAGAAATTAAACCATCGGGAACTGGTGAATCTCCATTAGCGAATATTTCGGAGTGGGTAAATGTTGTAGACCCTGTCACTGGCAAGAAGGGTAGACGTGAAACAAATACAATGCCACAATGGGCTGGAAGCAGCTGGTACTATTTACGCTATATCGATCCAAAAAATAATGAGCAAATTGCAGATCCTGAAAAAATAAAAGAATGGCTTCCAGTCGATATGTATATTGGTGGAGTAGAACATGCTGTATTGCATCTTCTATATGCACGCTTCTGGCATAAAGTGCTTTATGATTTAGGAGTTGTCCCAACGAAAGAACCATTCCAAAAGTTATTTAACCAAGGAATGATTCTAGGTGAAAATAATGAAAAAATGAGTAAATCAAAAGGAAATGTCGTTAATCCAGATGAAATTGTAGCTAGCCATGGTGCAGATACACTTCGTTTATATGAAATGTTCATGGGACCATTAGATGCTGCGATCGCATGGTCAACAAACGGTCTAGATGGTTCAAGAAGATTCCTTGATCGTATTTGGAGATTGTTGGTGGATGATGATGGAAAGTTAGCATCAAAAGTTCAAGATATAGAGGAAATGAAGGTTTTAGATAAAATTTACCATCAAACAGTGAAAAAAGTGACAGAGGACTTTGAAGCACTTCGTTTTAATACAGCAATTTCGCAAATGATGGTATTTATCAATGAATGCTATAAAGCCGATAGTATTCCAAAGAAATATGTAGAAGGATTTGTGAAATTACTTTCACCAATTTGCCCGCATATTACAGAAGAACTATGGCAAATCATTACTGGTTCTAATCAATCCATTGCTTATGAAGCATGGCCTGCGTATGATGAAGCAAAATTGGTGGATGATGAAGTAGAAATTGTGATTCAGATTAACGGAAAAGTAAAAGCGAAATTAATGGTTCCAGCAGATGCAAACAAAGATGCGTTGGAGCAAATTGCTATGGAAGACAGCCAAGTAAAAGAGCAGATTGACGGCAAGCAAATACGCAAAGTAATTGCGGTTCCAGGTAAATTAGTTAATATCGTTGCAAATTAAAAGGAGAGGCTGTCCATTTGACAGCCTCATCTTTATGTAATGAGGGCAGACTAATTGCATATTCCATAAAATTAAACTATATTACAATGAGATATTACTATATGTACTGTACAAAATGGTGCTAACGGAGGGATACAATGGATACAATTAAAACAATAACAACAGAAGAACTAGAGGAAAAGCTAAATAACAAGGAAAAGCTAGAATTAGTGGATGTTCGTGAAGACGAAGAAGTAGCAGAAGGGATCATCCCAGGCGCAAAACATATACCAATGAATACCATCCCTGAAAATCTAGATTATTTCTCAAAAGAAAAAGAATATATATTTATTTGCCGTTCCGGCAGAAGAAGCGAAAACGTATGTTACTACTTACAAGACCAAGGGTTTAAAGTAGTTAATATGGAAGGCGGCATGCTAGATTGGCATGGTAAAACAGTATAAAACTGGCGATTAATAGTAATTTAAAAGAAGCTCAAAGAATGAAGGATTCTGATTTTCCTTATCTTTGAGTTTTTTATATGGCTGTTTTTTCGTTTAAAAAGAAGGCTGTTTTCTAAAGGATTGTTGTTTTTTAATAGAAAAAAAAGAATTAGTTGGAAAAATGGAGCAGCCGGAATACACGTAGACGCCACGGGGATTAGCGAGACAGCCTGAGACCCCGGAGGCAAAGCTGAGGAGGCTCAAGCGTTGTCCACGGAAAGCGAAGTGTATTCCGGCTGCGGGTAATAGCAACAAACTTTACGAAAACAGCCAAAAAGAAAGTTAAAAAACATCCAATGTAATTGATTGAATAGTAAGAATTTTGTCTATCCTTTACTTATAGGGTACAAAACAATAGGGAGAGAAAGAATATGATAAAAGTGAAGCTATTTGATCAAGAGCATGAGAAAGATCTAGAGTTACAGATGAATAAATTTTTACAGAAAATAGATGAGAAAAAACTAATAGATATAAAATATAACGTGGCAGCGATGCAAGAGGATGAAGAGGAACAAATCTACTGTTTTTCCTCCATGATCATTTATAGAACATAAAAAGCAGAAGCGAGCACTTCTGCTTTTATTTCCTTATACATTTTTAGCAACAAGAGCAGCATTCACACCAGCTAGCCTACCTGTAACAAAAGCGGAAGTAATATTGTATCCTCCAGTATAGCCATGAATATCTAGTATTTCTCCACAAAAGAATAAACCTTCCATCAATTTTGATTCCATTGTTTTAGGGGCAATCTCCTTAATAGACACACCACCACCTGTAACAAACGCCTTTTCTAACGGTAACGTTCCGTTTACATCAAAGGTGAATGCTTTACATAGAGCAACAAACTGTCTTATTTTATCTGGAGAAACAGTTGCACATGTTTCTGCTGAATCAATAGTTGCTAATTCCAATAAAAATAGTAAATATCGTTCGACCAAAAGACCTTTTAATGTGTTTTTAATTGCTTTTTTTGGTTCAGCCTTTAATGTAGCCATTATATCTTGAAAAAGCTTTTCTTCTTTCGTATCAGGGAAAGAGTCAATAGAGACCTTCACTTCAGATAAATTCCATTTTTTCTGTGCTTTTACAACAAATTGACTGCAGCGTAAAACAGCTGGTCCGCTTATTCCGAAGTGGGTAAAAATCATATCCATTTGATGGGTAATGATTGGTTTTCCTTTTGGATTAAGCACACTCAATCCTACATTTCTTAATGAAACCCCTTGTAAGGTTTTATTTTGAATAAATGCTTCTTTAGAAGTGACTGGTACTTCTGTTGGGAAAAGTTCTGTAATAGTGTGACCTGCTTTTTTAGCCCAAGCATAGCCATCTCCTGTAGAACCAGTATGAGGAACAGACTTTCCACCGACTGCGATAATAAGTGATTTACATGTTATTGATTCTCCATTTTGTAAAATCACTGTTTTTGAATTATTTTCATGATAGTTAACTGTCTTAACAGGGGAATTTGTTTGAATGGTTACACCTAATCTGCCTAATTCACTTAATAAAGCATCTACTACTGATTGTGCCTTATTAGAAACTGGAAACATTCTGCCATGATCCTCTTCTTTTAAAGCAATACCAAGATTTTCGAAGTAAGTGATAATATCTTCGTTGCTAAATTCGGAAAACCCACTGTATAGAAAACGTCCGTTTCCAGGGATATGTTTAATGATTTCCTCTATTGGCAGCCGATTTGTTACATTACAGCGACCGCCTCCTGAAATAGCCAATTTGCGGCCGAGCTTATTTCCCTTATCAATAAGTAATACCTTTGCCTTTTGCTCCGCTGCTCCAATCGCAGCCATTAATCCTGATGGTCCTCCACCGATCACGATTACATCATATTGCATATTACATCCTACTTTCTTGAAGAAGTTTCATTTTTCTTTGTTATTTTTTCTTTTTTGTTCCATAGATGAAAGGAATGTATGGTTTAAGCTGCTTTTAGAATGCTTATTTCATCCTAGATCTAGCATCTAGTGGTAACTTGTCCTTTTAAAAGTAGCGTTTCTATTTAAGAAAGGGTAAACTACTAATAGTGTGTTAAAAAATGTTCATATTTACTTGTGATCGAATATATTTTATTACCTGTTTTCGTGGTAAAATACTTACTTATGTAACGTTTTAAGAGAGCTTCGTTTAAGGAAGGGATTTTATGTCATCAAAATTGCTTAAAGGCACATTTATTTTAACACTTGGGACAATTATATCCAAAGCGTTAGGATTATTTTATGTTATACCATTTAATATGATTGTTGGAAAACAAGGAACCGTGTTATATCAATATTCTTATGTAGCTTATACTATTGTAATAAGTATTGCAACAGCTGGTATTCCATTAGCTGTAAGCAAATTTATCTCGAAATATAATGCAATGGGAGAATATAAAGTTGGGAGAAGGCTATTTAAATCAGGATTAATGATAATGTTAGCAAGTGGGGTATTGTCATTTCTAGCTTTATATGCAGTTGCGCCTTTTCTTGCTGAAATTATTATCACAGATGATGATTTAACTTCAACTGTTGGTCAGGTAACTACTGTCATTCGTGCAGTAAGCTTCGCGTTAATTGTTGTTCCATTTATGAGCTTAATTAGAGGTTTTTTTCAGGGGCACGACGCGATGGCTCCTTCTGCTGTGTCTCAAGTCATCGAGCAAATTGTTCGAATTGTTTTCTTGCTTGGTGGCTCGGCAATCGTTCTATACGTGTTAAATGGCAAGCTCATAACAGCAGTCAGTATTTCCGTTTTTGCTGCATTTGTTGGTGCAATTGGCGGCTTAGCTGTGCTTTTATTGTATTGGCGAAAAAGTAAAGGGGAGTATGATGACCTTTTATTAAACGATCGAGGTACGCAAACAGAGCTTCCTTTACGCTCTATGTATAAAGAAATAATCTTGTCAGCAGCTCCATTTGTATTTGTTGGATTAGCTAATCCATTATTTCAATTAGTAGATACCGTTACCTTTAACCGAGCAATGAGTAGTATCGGATTAACTGCTATTTCTGAAACAGCTCTAAATATTTTTAATTACCAAACACATAAAATTATTATTATTCCAGTATCACTAGCAACAGGATTTTCGATGGCGTTAATTCCGATGATTACTAGAGCTTTTATAAAAGATGATCAGTCTGATTTAACAACAAACTTAAATCAAACTTTCCAAGTTTTATTATTTATTACTTTACCTGCGTGTATTGGTCTATCTGTACTTGCTGAACCCGTTTACCGACTATTTTATGGAACAGAAGATATTCTAATGGGGGCAGAAGTATTAAAACTATATGCTCCAGTTGCGATTCTTTTTTCTCTTTACCCGGTAACAGCCTCCATCCTACAAGGATTAAATGAGCAACGCTTTACCATACTAAGTTTATTGGTGGGTATTTTAATTAAACTAAGTTTAAATATGCCATTTATTGAAAGATGGGAAACAAATGGTGCCATCCTTGCAACTACTTTAGGCTATACTGTATCCATCTTAATCAATTTAGGGGTAATCAAAGCATATGCTAATTATTCATTTAAAGTTGTGATTCGAAGAAGTATTTTAATTGTCGGATTTTCGATTATGATGTATATCGTGACAACGACCGTATATCGATTGCTTGAATTATTCTTATCTACCGAGTCTGTATTCGCTTCTCTTCTCATGGTGGTGATTGTAGCAGTTTTAGGTATTCTAGTTTATGTTTATTTAGCTTTCCGCTCTAAGTTAATCTATCGCTTATTTGGAGATCAAGCACTAAGACTAAAGCAAAAACTAAAACTTCCGTTTTAATTTAGTGCTCTTTTTAAAAGAAATGAAAAGAAGGATAGGGTTGAGTTTACATGCGAATTGATAAAATGCTCGCTAATTTGGGCTATGGGAGTAGAAAAGAAGTGAAAATGCTCCTGAAAAATAAGGCAGTAAAAGTAAATGATGAAGTAATAAAAGATGCAAAATTTCAAGTGGATCCAGAAAAAGATGAAGTATTTTTATATAATGAAATCATTGAATATAAAGAGTTTATATATTTAATGATGAATAAACCACCAGGACTTATTTCCGCAACAGAGGATACAAGAGAAGAAACGGTGATAGATATTTTGCAAATAGAGGACTCTGTGTATAATCCATTCCCTGTTGGTAGATTGGATAAAGATACGGAAGGGTTGCTTCTGTTAACAAATGATGGGAAATTAGCACATCAACTACTATCGCCGAAAAAGCATGTCCCTAAAACCTATTTTGCCGTAATAAGAGGAGAGGTGGGAGAAGGAGATATTGCAGCATTTAAAAAAGGCGTTGTTTTAGATGATGGATATCTTACAAAGCCTGGAGAATTGGTTATTTTGAAAGCGGGAGAAACCTCTGATATTGAGTTAACGATTTCAGAGGGGAAATTTCATCAAGTAAAAAGAATGTTTGAAAGTGTTGGAAAAAAGGTTGTTTATTTAAAACGGATTTCAATGGGACCGTTGGAACTCGATGAATCACTAGAATTAGGAGAATATCGGGAGTTAACAGAAGAGGAAGTAGAATTATTAAAAAACTATCAAGTTAATAGTAATATTAGTGAAAATCATTAAAATTTCACACAACAAAAACCTCACTAAGGCATTTTAGCGTAAGTTTAAAAACTGAAAGCCTTACAGTGAGGTTTTGTTTTATTATACAAGTTTAAAATCTCGGTTGTTTCTAATTGGTTTAGGATGTCATTTTCACTTTTTTTCTAGTTGTTGTCCATTTTCCACGACTTGGACTTTGAACCAAGTCATTATAAGCTAACACATTCAAATCTCTTTGAATCGTTCGCGGAGTAATACCAAATTCCTCCACTAGCTCTTGTGTTGTGACAGTTCCACGCTTACTAATAAACATGTAGACGGATTTGATACGGTTTAACATCCGGTTAGTTGAAGGTTTCAATAAACCACTCCCTATCCTTTTTTCAAACCTTTGGCAAATTCCAGCGACCGACAGCTTATTTGAAGAACAAAATCTTCAAGCGTATGTAATTTTCTTTTCCACAGACAACCCCTTTTCAAATGGCTAAATAGTGATACATTCAATAGAATGATATTCTATATAAATATTGTACCCCTATTTACTAATATATTCTACATTATTTGCGTTAATTTACAAAATATTTGCTTATTTGCGTATGTATTTACCACCCCCTGTAGGGTTTCTTTACATTCATCATATGGGATTTACGATTATGATATGAATAAAAATGTAAAAAGGTTATAAATAAATTTTATTTCCCCAATTTTTTATTTGGTAAACTAAATTTAAAAAGTTTTTTTGAAAGAGCATGTTCCTATTAACCCGCAGCCTGAATACACTTCGCTTTCCGTAAATTTGTATTCGAGCTTTTTAATTTCCTCTGCAAAAACAGTAGCAAAAGGATAAAATTTTTTCTTCTCTCTAACTTTATACTTTTGAACTTATTTTAAAGTCCTCTATCATTCTACGATGGCTACCGACCATTTTTTCTGGTAGGTCATGTAATGGGAAGAATGCCAGGCTGAATGATTCTTCATGATTATTCTCGAGTTTTCCCTCATATTCATAAGTACAGTAGGTGGTTGTGACCGTATAAAAAGGATCTCCGTTTGCAGCAACTGCAAAGTAGTCTTTTCCAGAATAAACGGATAGTAATTGAAGATTTGTTACTTGAAGTCCTGTTTCTTCGAATACTTCGCGCTGCGCCGTTTCTTCGGTGCTTTCTCCTAATTCCATCAGTCCACCAGGTAATCCCCAAACATTTTTTGGATGCCTTCTTTCTTGTAAAAGAACTTTTTGGTCCTTATCTAGTAGAATGACAACTGCTCCAACAAGAATGAGAGGCATCTTGCCAACAAGGTTTCTTAAATCTTCTATATATCCCAATTAAATACATTCCTTCCATATGCTAGATTGAATATAGTATAGCTTTGTTTTCAATAAAAGGTATACTATACTTAATGATAATTTAGTGAAATGTGGTTTTAAAGGTTTTATTTTTCATATAAAGCGATTTGTGATATGTTTTTCCTATAATATATTTATAAGCTTGCAAGGAGGCAGCCATGAGTTCAATTGATTGGTTAAATGAAGTACATAATCGTAAAGACAGCTTTATTAAGGATTTGCAGGGACTTTTACAAATTAGGAGTGTGTTGGACGAAGAAAATGCTACAGAGGATGCACCATTTGGAAAAGGTGTGAAAGAGGCATTAACCTATATGCTATCCTTGGGAGAAAAAGATGGTTTTGTTAGTAAGAATGTTCAAAATGTCGCTGGACATTTACTTTATGGTGAAGGTACAGAGAATGTTGGTATTCTATGCCATGTGGATGTTGTACCAGAGGGAGACGGATGGACAAGTGATCCTTACAAGGCAGAGATTCGCGATGGGAAAATTTATGCAAGAGGAGCGTTAGATGATAAAGGCCCTACAATGGCTGCATACTATGCGATGAAAATTGTGAAAGAATTGCATCTTCCATTAACAAAAGAGATACGAATGATTATTGGAACAGATGAAGAAAGTGATTGGAGATGTGTAGATACGTATTTCAAGGAAGAAAGTATGCCTACGATCGGATTTGCACCAGATGCAGACTTTCCGATTATTTTCGCGGAAAAAGGAATATCTGATTTTGACATCGTTCAGAAATTTTCGGGAGAAGCAACTGATTCGGGAGAAGTGAAAATTCTTAGCTTTTCTTCGGGGAGAAGATATAATATGGTCCCAGACTTTGCGCAAGCCATATTAGAAGTGAAAGAAGGCGAGCAAACCGAGATTATTCAACGCTATCAGAATTATTTAAAACTAGAGAATGTGCCTGGACGCTATTTGGTTGATAATGGTGATTTGGTATTAGAATTAGAAGGTGTATCAGCGCATGGTCTGGAGCCTAATAATGGGGTTAATGCTGGATTAAAACTTGCTGATTTTCTTGTAGAATTAAAGCTGGATGAGAAGGCGACTCATTATTTTCAATTCGTGAAAAAATTCTTTGTGAATGATTCTAGAGGGAAAAAACTCGGTATTAATTACGAAGATGATATTACAGGGGAGCTAACTTTAAATGCCGGTATATTGAATTATGAAGCCAATCGTGGCGGGAAAATAGGACAAACAGTACGTTACCCTGTTACAAATGATATGGATAAAACAAAAGAAAAATTAACGAAGTTATTAACAGAACATAGTTTTAGCTTAGAGAACTTCACAGATTCAAAACCGCATTACGTAGAAAAAGACTCAGAATTAATTCAAACGCTAAGTAAGGTTTATGAGGAACAAACGGGAGAGAAAGCGAAACTTCTATCCATTGGTGGAGGAACGTATGCAAGGTCATTAGAAAAAGGGGTTGCATTTGGACCGCTTTTTCCAGGAAGAGAAGATATTGCTCATAAAAAAGATGAGTATATGTTTATCGAGGATTTAATGAAAGCTACCGCTATTTATGCACAAGCAATATATGAATTGGCTAAATAAAGAGAACACTTAAAGGAGAAGAGAAAATGAGTACGGTGTTAATGAATGGGGAGTTTATACCAAGAGAAGAAGCAAAAGTAGATATAGAAGACAGAGGATATCAGTTTGGCGATGGAATTTACGAAGTAATCCGTGTGTACAATGGTAAAATGTTTATGGCGAAAGAACATCTTGAGCGATTATCTGCAAGTAGCGAGAAAATAGGCATAGCTACTTCTTATTCCATCTCAGAATTAACAAATTTATTAGAAGCGTTAATTGCGAAAAATTCATTAAGCACCGGTATCCTTTATATGCAGTTCACAAGAGGAGTAAGTCCACGAAATCATAGTTATCCAGAAACTGTTGCACCAGCTTTTGTAGCTTATACTAAACCATTGTCGAGACCGCTTGATAACCTAGAAAATGGAGTAGGAACGATTACGGTAGAAGATATTAGATGGTCTAGATGTGATATTAAAAGTTTGAACTTGCTTGGAAATGTCATGGCAAAACAAAAAGCTGCAGAAGCAGGATGCTTTGAAAGTATTCAGTATAGGGATTTATCCGTAACGGAAGGAAGTTCTTCTAATATCTGGATTGTTAATGGGGATAAGATTCGGACTCATGAAGCAAATCAATTTATATTAAATGGGATTACAAGACAGAAAATTATTCAATTATGTGAAGAAAATGGGATAGAAGTGGAAGAAAAGGCATTTTCTATTGAAGATTTAATCGATGCGGATGAAGTATTCTTATCTAGCACAACTGCTGAAGTAACACCAATAACTGCTGTAAATAATGTTCCCGTGAAAGAAGGGAACATTGGGGAAATTACAAAGAAACTACAAGATTTATTTGTTGAGGCTATTGTTGGGGAGTGCGGACAGATTAGCTAATAAGGAATTCAGTACTAGGAAATAAAAAATAAAAGGAGTTGTTTCAAACTGGTTAATAGCTAGATTTTGAGATGACTCTTTTTCTTTTTTAAAGAAAAATAAGGTATATTAATCATATAGATTTAGAAAACATAGATATAAATACGGTTAAAATTAATAGGATAGGTTATATAATAGAATAAAGTTAGAGATCAGGGATTGGCCATGGTGCACGGGGATAAGTGAGACAGTCTGAGACCCCGGAGGCGAAGCTGAGAAGGATCAGCGCGAGCCCCACGGAAATCGAAGTGTATTCCGGCTGCGGGTAATCGCAACAAACTTTACGAAAAACAGCCTTAAAAAAGAAGCAAGAAGGAAAAACAATATGAAAAATACAATTCCTCATTATTTTATTGGTATTAAGCCAGATGTTCAGGTTATGAATGAATTAGAAAAAATGAGTAAGGAGTTACAACAAAAATTCTCCTTTAAAAAATGGGTACATCCTTTAGATTATCATATCACCCTTGCATTTTTAGGAAGTGCCTCTAAGGATAAAAGGGATAAGTTGCAGACACTTTTAAAACAATCGGTCCTAGCAAGTGATGAATTTCCATTACATATTGAACAATTAGGTGTTTTTGGTCAGCTCCAAAGTCCGAGAATTTTCTGGGCAGGTATGAAAGAAGAGAAAAAATTATTTGATCTTAGAAAACAAGTTTTTGAAATCTGTAAGCAGGCAGATTTTCAGCTGGAAACAAGATCTTTTCATCCGCATTTAACGCTGGCAAGAAAATGGGATCAAAATACCATGTTTTTGGAGCAGATGTTAAAGGAATACGACCTACCACAAGATTTAATTTTTATGGTGGATAGCATACATTTATTTCAGACACATATAGAGAAAATACCTAAATATGAAATAATCGAAAGCTATTCCTTTAAGGATTAAGACAACAGAAACATTGTAATATAGGGGGAAAAAAGTTTGGCGCAATTAATAAAATTGCAAGATTATGTGTCTAGGTATGAACAGAACATTGTCTTGTATCCATCACGCTTTGTTCGTTTAAAAAAACAACAATGGATAGGATTAAAAAAAGCATTTGAAACAAAGGACAGAAGTCTCTTTTACATGGAGAATGAACTGGAAGAAGACTGGATGATAGAAAGACCGTCATTTCTTGAACGAGTTAAGAAAACAATCTTGAATCGTAATAAGATGGAAGAAGCAGAGTTGACTAATGAAAAAGAAAGTGAAGAAAAAGAAGAAGTAGAAGAATTAAACTTCGATTACGATGCAAAAAAATATAGCCATCCAAAAACGTTAGATGAATTAAAACAGCAATTTCTCAATCAATTATTCGAATTTCAGCTGAAATGGGCTAGTTCAACGCTTACGGAAATATCAAAAGTGAATAAAACGCTTTATTATGATGATTTATTAAAGTACTACTTACAAAGATTCCCGGATACGTTCTTGGTACTTTATCAACCGCTGTTTCAGCTGAAAAATGCACCTGTTGAATTAGATACGATTATTATTACACCAACAGATATTTGGTGTATTCATGTGTTAGAAGCAGAGAACTCAGCAGTATTTGTTGGTTCGAATGAAAAATTTTGGGTTAAAAAAAAGGGCGATAAGGAGAAAAAGATACTTAGTCCTGTCATATCTATAAATAGAACAGAAACAATTGTTAAGGGTATTTTAGATAAATACGACATTACTTTACCTGTTCATAAAGTAATCCTTACAAGAAATGGTTATGTCGATTTTCCATCTGTGCCATATGATTTGAAAATTGTTGAAAAAAGAAATTATGAAGAATGGTTTCATAAAATGAGAAGTCATCATTCACCCATTAAAGCAATTCAATTAAAAGCCGCTGAAAGCTTATTGCGTTATGGTTTGACAAATTCAAAAAGAAGATATGAATGGGATACAGAGGGAACATAAGAAATAACGGGGAAGAATTAGAATAGATACATTTTAATAAGAAAAGGGAGTGAGGGATTTGCTATCGATAAGAAGAAGTTTCTTTGCATATTTAGATGAAATGTCATTAATTACTGTTCTACTTCCTTATTCATATTTTCATGGGGAATCTACAGCCTTTTTATTAAAAGGTGAAAAGCATCCTATTAATCTTGTGATTGAATCAAAAGAAAAAATGCAGCATTTCGTTAAATACAAATGTCGTTTAAACGAAAAGATACAAATTGGCCAAAAATATGAGGTGGAAGATGGAAACAAGGGGGTAACGGATTTACAAATAGGTGCTGTTATCAGAACACCTTCCTTTGATGAGGAATTTTATTATGATGGTCCATTAGGGGTAGACTATTCTTCGAATCAGCGTACTTTTTATCTTTGGGCTCCAACTGCACAACAAGTGAAGTTAGTGTTGCAATCTCCAGACCTATCAAATAAGGAACGAACAATTGTAGAGATGGAAAGGCAGGAAAAAGGTGTTTGGAAAACAATCTATCAGGATGATGTGGAAGGATATTTTTACAGTTATCTAGTGCTGATTAACTTAGAATGGAAAGAAGCAATAGATCCGTATGCAGTTGCTGTTTCTGTTAATGGAGAAACAGGAGTGATTGTTGATTTAAATAAAACGAGAAGACAGAAACCTGTATTGCCAGCTCTAGACCATGCAGTCGATAGTGTAATATATGAAGCTCATATTAGGGACTTAACAATCCATCCAGATAGTGGGATTCAGCAAAAAGGAAAGTATCTAGGTGTGACAGAATTAAATACTGAAACGAATAAAAAGAAGCTTTCAGGCCTGTCCTATATCAAAGATTTAGGTGTTACCCATATAGAGTTTCTCCCAGTACATGACTTTGAAGAAATTGATGAATTAGAAGTATTGAAAAAGTACAATTGGGGATATAATCCTTCCCATTATAATGTTCCAGAGGGCAGCTATTCAACTGATCCCATTGATCCCTATGTAAGAATTAATGAACTAAAAGAGATGATTTATACTGTACAAGAGCAAGGAATTCGTGTCATATTAGATGTTGTTTATAACCATGTTTATAAAAAAGAGGATTCATCTTTTGAAAAAATTGTACCAGGTTATTTCTTCCGATATGACAAGTATGGAATGCCATCAAATGGAACGGGAGTAGGGAACGACATAGCTTCTGAAAGATCTATGGTGAGACGATATATTGTAGATTCTGTCCGTTTTTGGATAGAAGAATATCAAATTGATGGATTGCGTTTTGATTTAATGGGGATTCTAGATTGCCAAACGATGAATGAAGTACGTGCAATATGTGATAATGTTGATAAGAGCATATTAATAATTGGGGAAGGATGGGATCTTGCAACCCCTATAAATCATGATGAGAAGGCAATTATTGCTAATCAACAGTTGCTGCCAAGGATTGGGCAGTTTAATGATCAATTTAGAGATAAATTAAAAGGAAGTACCTTTGATATATATGATCGAGGATACGCGCTTGGAAATAAGCAATTTAAAGAGGAGATCCCTGAATTATTAGCTGGGAGCATTGGAACCTATAAAGATAAAGGGATGTTTTTTGAACCTGGCCAATCTGTAAATTATGTGGAATCTCATGATAATCATACATTATGGGATAAGATTGATATATGTTTTTCTAATGGATCAGAAGAAGAGAAGATAAGAAGACATCGGCTTGCAACGTCTCTCGTACTTCTTAGTCAAGGGATACCTTTCTTACATTCAGGGCAAGAGTTTTTTCGAACGAAGTATGGTGTGGAAAATAGTTATCAATCACCAGACGAAATTAATCAGCTAGATTGGAATAGAAAGGATCAATATCTAAATAATGTTGAATATATAAAAGGCTTAATTTTATTAAGAAAAAGGAATAAAGCCTTTCGACTTCAATCTGTAGAAGACATACAAAGACATGTAACGATTAATCAGCAATCCAATGATATAATCCAGTATCTATTACATGACTTACAAGGCTTTAAGGATGAATGGGAAACCATCCTTGTATTGATTAATGTAAATGATTCTGCCGAAGAAGCATATTGTTCTGAAGAGGATTGGAACATAATTGTGGAAGACGGCGTGGTATATCAGGATGAATATCCAAGTGTTCACGGAGAGAGAATTATGATGAATCCTATTAGTATCACGATACTCGCCAAGCAATAAGCAATAGGAGCTTGGCGAGTATGTCGATATTTTTCCTGAATATTAAAAAAACAGTGAGCGATTGTCCTAATAGAAGAATCTAATAAAAATTTAGCAGAAATATTCATTTTAACTGGAGATTCACTTGACTAAAAAATGAAATAAGAGATAATATTTAAATGAGAAACTTTCTATTAAAGATATGTATTTAGGTGAAATTTAATATAAAATGATTGGAAATATTGGATACATAGTATAATTGTATGGATACTATGTCCTTTTTCTTTTTATCTCATTAAATTTTAGGCACATATGTGCTAATGTGAAGATAGATTGCTTTACGATGAGTATAAATTTTCTATAGTTGATGAATAGCTAATAACCATTTTTGTTTGTTCTTCCTACAAATTTAGGACAAAAAAGACTCAAACAGGAATTTCTCATCTTTTTTTTGGAGCATAATATATAGTAGGTGAACAATTTTGGAACATTTATTAGGGCAAGATTGGGAAATAACCCCTGCAGGTGGAGAAACAGGCGAAGCCTTTTTTGCACAAAATAATGGACAAAAGCTTTTTTTGAAACGGAATTCTTCTCCGTTTTTAGCTGTGCTTTCTGCAGAAGGAATCGTCCCAAAACTTGTTTGGACAAAAAGATTTGAAAACGGAGATGTTTTTACTGCTCAGCAATGGCTGATTGGGAGGGAATTTGGTCATTCCGATATGACGGATGAAAGAGTAACTATGTTACTTAAGAAAATTCATACCTCTAAGCCTTTATTAGAGATGCTCAAAAGGCTAGGTAAAACGTCTTTTCATCCTGATATGATTTTGACAGTTATAAAAGCAGAGATAGACGATGAATTAAAAGAAAACGAGGATATCACACGTTATATCCAATTTTTAGAGGATAATCTTCCATTTATCAAAACAACGGAGCATGTTGTATGCCATTGTGATGTTAATCATAACAACTGGTTGCTCTCTGAAGACAACCAGTTGTATCTAATTGATTGGGATGGTGCGATGATTGCAGACCCAGCAATTGATTTAGGAATGTTACTTTATTGGTATATTCCAAAGAAAGATTGGAAAAATTGGTTACACACATACGGGTATGAACTAACAGATCATTTATCCTTACGAATGAAATGGTATGTTATAGCCCAAACCATCAACTCCATACGCTGGTACAAGAAGAAGGGGCGTTATAGCGAGATGGAAAGATGGATGCAATTTTTACATGATATAGATTAAGTTTGCATATAAATCGATTAGTTATGATGAAAAATTGTTAATCCCATCTACCCATTGAGACAATTGATCTTGGTATGAATGGATATGATTGTCTAAATCAGAGGCATTAACACCTTGTTCACTGTAACGGTGTATTTCCTCTAATATTGGAAGGATATTTTGATCAATTTGATCATTGGTTCTTAAGGAAGTAATCAACCTCTCTATTTGTTCGCATTCTGCTACAGATCCGCAGCAGTCGGTTTGTTGATTACTGAGAATATCAGCTAATAAAGTTAGTTGATGCTCATGATTTATAGGCATACTTAGAACACCCTTTCTATAGGTTCTAGTATGAAAAGAGTAAAATCATTCTTTTCAAATACCAGTTAAGGAATTCACTTATAGCTTGTGAATTCTTTTTTTCTTTATACAGATGTTCGTAATGTAAATTTATCCTTCAAAAAAATCAATTGCCAAGAAAAGAGTATTGCATCCATGTATAATGCATGATATTGTTTGAAACGATAGTTATTAATAAGGAGTGTCCACATGCGATTAAGACATAAACCATGGGCGAAAGATAAGTTAAGTGCATATCCGCAATATGTTATCCAAAATCCAGAAGATTGGAAAGGTAAATGGGATCAGGCATTTAGTCAGAAAGGGCCGATCCATATTGAAATTGGTACCGGAAAAGGCCGATTTATTACAGAAATGGCAAAAGCAAATCCTTCCATCAATTATATCGGCGTAGAGCTTCAGGAGAGTGTTATTGTTTCTGCATTAGATCGCTTAATTGAGGCAGAGGTACCAAACTTGAAGTTAATGAATATGAATGCTGAAAAACTAAAGGATTACTTTGAAAAAGGAGAAATTGCACGAGTATATTTGAATTTCTCTGATCCTTGGCCAAAAACGAGACATGAAAAGCGAAGACTTACGTATAAAACGTTTTTAGCTTCCTACGAGTCTGTGCTTGGAAATCAAGGAGAAATCCATTTTAAAACAGATAATCAAGGTTTATTTGAGTATTCTCTAAGAAGTTTTTCTGAATACGGAATGCTATTGAAATATGTAAGTCTTGACCTGCATAATAGTGATTTTGAAGGCAATATCATGACAGAGTATGAAGAAAAATTTTCTAATAGAGGAAATAGAATATATCGTTGTGAAGTGCAATTTAAATAACTGTGGAAAAGGCTATCTCGTATAAATGGAGATAGCTCTTTTTTTATGATTAGAGTGCTATTTACTAGAAGTGTTGGCGAAATATTAAAAACACTTATGATATTTGATTAACGTCAATAATCTTACCTGTCTCACTATCAGAAACGAATTCAAATACTTCTTGTGTATCACCATTCATCCGGGTAATACCACCTCTATAAACGGTAAAAGAAGAGTCCACTGTGTGAAGCGTCTCTTTCTCCATATTAATCCAAGATCCGTTAATTGATCCCTTTTCTTTAAAAGCGGTTTTGGCTATATATAAAACCTGCTCACTTGAAAGACTACTGTTTTTAGAAATAGCTTCCTTAGCGATATAGCTTGCGGCTACTCCTACAACAACGCCGCCTATTATATGTTTCCAATTCATAACTTTAACCCCTTAGCTGTTTTTTTAGATCATTTTGAATAAAATTTCATTAGGCAATGGAAATAGCTCTATCAAAAAAACTAGATAATTCTATTATATCTAATTTATGTTATAGAAGAAATGCCTAGGATTTTTTTCTCCCTTTCGGCTTAAAAAGAATGGAAAGGCATAAATTGCAATCAGTTAGTGGAAAGTAGTGGTATGCCTTTAGATATTTCGGTACAATAAATATATTATTAAAATACATAGTAATAAAAGGAGCTTTGCTATAATGGAACAACAAACATTAGATTTGTTTCGAACTTTAACAGAACTTCCAGGGATTGCTGGAAATGAACATCAAGTTCGAACTTTTATGAAAGAGCAATTAAGTCTTTATACCAATGAAATTGTCCAAGATAATCTTGGAAGCATTTTCGGAGTTAAAAGAGGAAAAGAGGATGGTCCGACTGTAATGGTTGCAGGCCATATGGATGAAGTTGGTTTTATGGTAACATCCATTACGGATAATGGAATGATTCGTTTTCAACCAATAGGCGGATGGTGGAATCAAGTTTTATTGGCACAAAGAGTACAAATAGAAACGAATAATGGCCAGGTTATTGGCGTCATTGGCTCAATACCACCTCATCTTTTAGATGAAGCAACAAGAAGTAAACCAATGGATATAAAAAACATGCTAATTGACATCGGTGCAGATGATAAAGAAGATGCGTTAAAAATTGGGATTAAGCCTGGTCAGATGATTGTTCCAATTTGTCCATTTACACAACTCGCTAATGAAAAGAAAATTATGGCGAAAGCTTGGGATAATCGTTACGGTTGTGGACTAGCGATTGAATTGTTAAAGAATCTTCAAGGTGAAGAGATTCCAAATATCTTATTCTCTGGAGCTACGGTACAAGAGGAAGTTGGTTTAAGAGGGGCTAGAACAGCAGCTAATATGATTAAACCAGACGTATTTTATGCTTTAGATGCAAGTCCGGCAAATGATGCATCAGGGGATAAAAATCAATTTGGACAGCTTGGAAAAGGAGCGTTGCTGCGTATTTATGACCGCACAATGGTTATGCATAAAGGAATGAGAGAATTTATATTAGATACTGCAGAATCTAATAATATTGCTTATCAGTACTTTATTTCACCTGGTGGAACTGATGCAGGTCAAGTTCATATTTCCAATCAAGGTGTACCTAGTGCTGTAATTGGAATTTGTTCTCGTTATATTCATACAAGTGCATCCATCATTCATATTGATGATTATGCAGCTGCAAAGGAACTGCTTACTAAATTAGTGAAAACGACAGATAGTACAACCATTGAAACATTGCGAGCTAATCAATAATAGCAATTTGTCTTTTTAAAATGTTTAAGACTTTAGGTGCAATATAAAACTGGTTAATGATAACTATATATGGATAAAGGTATCTCAAATATAATGGTTAATGGTTGAGATACCTTTTTTGCAGGAGTTTTCTTTAATACTAATGGTTAGGAGAGAATTTAAGTGAAGGTTTGTATTGGCACAAATAATCGGGCTAAAGTAAAAGCTGTGCAAAATAGTCTCGGAAAAGGTAAAAATATAGAGTTTGCGACATTTAACGTTAGCTCCGGTGTGAGCGACCAACCATTTTCAGATGAGGAAACGATTAAGGGAGCAATTAATCGAGCGACGGCCGCACTGCAAGAGGGCGAAGGCGAGATAGGAATTGGATTAGAAGGTGGAGTGCAGCGAACAAATAATATCCTCTTCTTAACTAATTGGGGAGCACTTGTATTAAAGGATGGAACCACCTTCATTGCTAGCGGAGCAAGAATACCATTGCCAAATGAAATCGAAGTAGAATTACTTGCAGGGAGAGAATTAGGCCCAGTTATGGATGAATATGCACACAAAGAAAATGTTCGTTCGTATGAAGGGGCTATCGGGATATTTACATATGGCAGGATTAATAGAGCATCTATGTTTGAACATGTTGTTGAATTACTTGTAGGACAAATGGAATTTCAGCAACATAATGAATGAAAAACAGAAGAAGGAGTGATTCTCAGTTAATCTACTCCTTCTTGTATATAAAGTTTTAGATAATTTTGTTTTGCTTATTAGTCGTTTCATCAGTAGGATAGAGTTTGAACTGACTAACTTCACTATGTAGATCTACGGAGATTTGATAAAGAAGAGAAGCAGAATCATTTATTTTTATTATAGTTTCCAATTGAACTTCACTAGATGCAGATACTTCTTGTGTTGAAGCCGCTGCAGATTGACTAACATCATATACTTCCAAAACATGCTGCTTCAGAGATTGATTAGCTTTCTTGATCTGAGTAATCGCAGTGTTAATGGTAACTACTTTTATGTTTATATTGGAAATGGAATCTACTATATTTTCAAAAACAGATTTTGTCGTATGAACAGATTTTTCCTGGCTACTACTAAATTCGTTTAATTGGTCAGCATTTTCTCTTAGCTGATTCATTTCTTGTGTCATCTCTGAAACTAATAATTGAATGTCTTCTGCCTCCTTCTTCGACTTTTCTGCTAAATTACGGACTTCGGTTGCGACAACGGTGAATCCTTTTCCACTTTCCCCAGCTCTAGCTGCTTCAATGGCAGCATTTAAGGCAAGGAGATTTGTACTATCTGCTATCGTTTGAATTGTATCAACAATCGATGCGATTTTTTCTGAATATTGAGTTGCCTGTACCACTTTATTTGTTAGAACTTTTGTTAATTGGAGGAAATGAGATGATATATCTTCTAAATCTTTCACAATTCTAAGTCCTGTTTTACTTTCTTGACTAGCCGATAAAACTTCTTTTGTCATCTCTTTTTCCAGTATATCCGCTTCTTCTATTCTTTTCTCCACATCTTTTATATTTTGAAGACTATTGTGAAGACGGTTCGCCTGGTCAGATGCTCCTATTGCAATTTGCTGAATACTTTGGTCAACTTCATTAGCTTGAGCGGTTGTTTCTTCTGAGATTGAGCTTAATTGTCGCGAAGAGGCATGTAGTTGATCTCCTGTAGTAGAGATAAAAAGTAAGCTATCTTGAACTTTTTCCGCCATCTGATTAAATGCTGTTGCAAGTATGCTCATTTCATCTTTCGTTGTGATAGGAATGCGATCATATAAATTTCCTGCACTGATTTTTTGAGCTGCTGTGATTAGTAATTGAATAGACTTGGATATCCTCTTTAAAAGAATGAATCCAATAATGAATAAAAGAAAAATAATTAGAATGCTGACTGAAATAATAATAATTGTATACATTCTGCTTTTTTGATGTAAAACCATATTCAGTTTATCTTGCTCACTGATAATTGTTTTTTCTAGTTCTTGTACTTCAGTTTGAATGGATTTGGATTGTGAATCGAAGGCCGTGATAAAGGATGTACTTCCTTCATAGGATTTGTGTATTTCTTGCATTGCTTTAAGATAATTGTTAAAACTAGATGTAATGGACTGTTTTTGCTCGGCAGAAAGGGAATTATTCTTTTCTAGTCTTTCAGCATATCCTGATGAAACCTCAAGGAAATTTTGATAAAAAGTTAGATTTTGGGTAGAGATATAATATTCTTCATTTTTATGTAGTTCTTGGAGCTCAGAAATAAGACTATTATCGTTCGTATACTGGATCATGGACTGCAGTTCTTTAATAGAGCTTTGAACATCACCTTTTAAGCCTTCGTAGGCTTCATAACCGATCGCCTCATACTGTAATGATAATGTTTCAAATCCTTTTAAATAGGCATCTCCTTCTAATGCTATTTGCTTAAATTTTTGTTGCAGTTCCTCAGAAATCATACGATCCTTGCTGTATTGTTCAGCAAGAAGAATCAGTTTGTTCGCTTCTTCTTTTACATTTTCCCCTAAAGCATAGTTTGGTAATAGAAGGTATTCCCCCTCCACATTACGTGTCTGCAAAATAGTTGCTTTTATCTCTTTTCCAACTCCAACTATAGAAGCTAGATGCAGTTCTTGCTGCTTACTTTCCGTTTGCACACTGTTAAAAAATAATATAGCACCTAATAAAGAAATAACTCCGCAAATAGCTAAACCTAAAATAAAATATAATTTTGATTTAATCGTTCTCATTTAATCACCTCTTTTGATTAAATATTCTTAAAAAACTGAATATTTAATAATTATAGATGTAATTATTAAATAGGACAATAGTCATTGTAAGCTTTTTTAGAAATAGTCAAAATAACTTAGAAAAAGCTTAGATTCAAGGTGATAAAAAGGAAGCAGTAGGAAAGCATATTAGTAGTGAGGAACATATTTTTCTGATACTATTTATAAAAAGGCTTCAATTATTTAGGGGGGCATTACAATGAAAGATTTGCAATCAGTGGAAGAATTTACAGAGTTAAAAAATAGTTCGGAAAGACATATTTTTCTTTTTTCAGCAGAATGGTGTGGTGACTGCCGATTTATCGAACCATTTATGCCAGAAGTAGAAGCGAAATATGATAACTATACATTTGTTCATGTGGATCGAGACAAATATATTGATACATGTATAGAGTTAGATGTGTTTGGCATCCCAAGTTTTATCGCTTTCGAAGGCGGAAAAGAACTTGGTCGATTTGTAAGCAAAGATCGAAAAACACAAGAAGAAATTGAAAAATTTATGGAGTCTCTATAAGAAAAAATATAAGGTAATAGGAATATTAGTGGCGGGAACGTGTTAAAGAGGCGTTTATACTATAAAGGTTGTCTCGTATAAAAAGGTAGCTAAGGAAAACAAATAGTTCCTTGCTATAATTTTTATAAGAGATAACCTTTTTCCATGTGTTTGCAAAAAACACACTATCAAAAGAGATAAATATACAATTATTTAGCGTATAATAATAGAACATAACTAAAGGACGGAAGTGAAGCAATCATGAAAATGACGAGTAAAAAAATGAAGGATATGCTTAAACAAAGAATAAGTAATGAGGATCGAACCTTTACTTTTGATAGTAAAAAAGATCAAGTTCGCATAGAGAGTAAAGTAACGGGAAAAGGAGTTACTGTTTCTTTACCTGAAATCATTGCTAAATGGGAAACTCAGAAAGAGAAAGCCGTCGATGAGATTGTTTACTATATCGAGCATGGATTAGGGGCTATTGAAAAAGATGGGCAAATAGAAGGGAAAGAGAAGAAACTATTTCCTGTCATACGTTCTACTTCTTTTCCACAACAGTCAAATGAAGAAATTCCATTTATAACAGATGGACATACAGCAGAAACAAGAGTTTATTATGCGTTGGATATGGGGAATACTTACCGTCTTGTCGACGAGAAATTGATGGAGAAGGAAGAATGGACCCCTGCTTCTATAAAAGAGATGGCTCTTTTCAATGTTCGATCTCTATCCACACAAGTAAAGTCTGACAGTGTGGCAGGAAATATCTTTTATTTCTTAAATAGCAATGATGGCTATGATGCAAGTAGAATACTAAATGATGCTTTTCTAAAAGAAATGAACGAAAAGGTAGAAGGGACCATGACTGTTGCTGTACCGCATCAAGATGTGCTTATTATTGGGGATATTCGAAATGAAACAGGATACGATGTTCTTGCTCAAATGACAATGAGCTTTTTTGCAAGTGGAAGAGTTCCCATTACGGCATTGTCTTTTCTTTATGAAGATGGAGAATTAGAGCCTATCTTTATATTAGGGAAAAATAAAAAACGAGAAAAATAATAGAAAAAATGTAATCAAATCGATTTATAATTTACTTTTGAATGACATCTAATTGAAATGTGTTTATATTAAAATAACAATTATGTAGATTAAAAAAATGAAATAAATGTCGTCCATTCTTTTAATAATGAAAGTAGTATTTTCCATATGTAAAGTTCCCTGTTTTAACTTAATTATATAGAGAGACTTAATGAAAGAGGCAATTAGGACTAGATTAGCTTTCAAAAGTGTCTCTTTTTTGTTTTATTCATCTGTTCTATTTATCCCACTCTTAACGGATAGTAAGACTCTGAGCTTAAGCTTATGAGAAATTGGAGGAAGAGAGGGCGGGATCAACTGTCCATAAAGGTCCAAATGGTTCAACTAATTTTCTGTGAGGGACGAAGGAAAACTCTTCGGATGTAAGTTTCATTTTAACACATATTGTAGTTTGTTTTTACATCTTATAATGGAACGTGTAGAATGCCTCGAACAGAATGAGCCCAAAAAAGGGACAGCTGTCTTTGTTTAACCGCTATCTAAAGAGGGAAAGGGAGAGTTGTTAAAAAATAGTACTCGAAATTCTGAACATAACTGTTAAAATAGTAATGAGATTTGAAAGAAAGAGTGATTAAGTGTGAATTGGTTCAAGAAAGTATTTAAACAGTTTGTTAGTGAAGAAGAGGAGCTGAACCAAGTTGAAAAAACGGTTGAGGTAGAAAATCAACGAAATGTTGAATCCTCAGCATGGAAGAAAGAGATGGATTCCAAAGTTCTCTATCAATATCCAAAAGGTAATTTTCGATTTCCGTTAATACCAGATGGGGATGAAGATGATAGGAAAGAAGTAGACCAAAAGAAAAGAAGAGAACCTAGGCAATCATTTGTAAATGATCAGGAAGAAATCAATCAACCATTTAAACGACAATTTACGGAACAGCCGAAAAATAATTTCAAGGAAGAACAAGTATCAAATACATATAGTGGAAATCGTCCGTTCAAGCCGACGGAAGTTGTTTCTCCGATATATGGATATAATCGTCCGGAAAGAAAAGAAACAAGCACAACGACATCACGATCTATAATAAAAGAACCTGTTGAAGGTTGGCAAAAATCATCTGTCATACAGTCACAAGAAAGGCAAGATGAAGTGGTGCAGGAAATAGTGGAAGTGACTGATGCGTTATTTGTAACTCCAAAAGCGGAAATAACTGAAGAAATAGCAATAACTTCAGAAATGGAAGTAACTGAAGAGATAGCTGCAATTCAGGAAGTAGAAGTAACCGAAGAGATAGCTGCAACTCCAGAAGCAGAAGTAACCGAAGAGATAGTAGTAACTCCAGAAATGGAAGTAACTGAAAAGATAGCTGCAACTCAGGAAGTAGAAGTAACTGAAGAGATAGCTGCGACTCAGGAAGTAGAAGTAATTGAAGAGATAGCTGCAACTCAGGAAGTAGAAGTAATTGAAGAGGTAGCAGTAACTCAGGAAGTCGAAACGACCGATGAGATAGACCTAGTTCGAGAACAAGCTACAATGACAATGGTAAGTAAACAAGAGCATAAGCAAGAGTCGATTCTTTCTCAGTACCCAGAAGAATCATTAGATGAAGAGGAAGATGCACATCATTATAATCGCGTAGACAGTTCATTAGAACTAGGAAAGATTGCTTCAACTGATAGTCTTGAAAGGGATTGGGAGGATAATGAAGTAGATAGGCAGATAGAAAGCTTAGTAGATGAGCAGGAACATAATGAGCAACCGTTGTTGCGGTTTGAAGAAACAGAAGCAAAGATAGAAGAAACCTTCCTGCAAAATAGCGAGGAGGTTGTTGAAGAGAAGGAAGAAAAAGATTCCTCAGAAAAAACATTGGAGAGAAAACCTCCTACTCGAAAAGGTCCTTTACCATTTAATGTGTTGATGCTGAATAAAGACAGACAGTCATTGGCGAATAAAAAAATCGAAAAAAAGGTTTATGATGAGCCAAAGGTCGAAGAAATAGTGCAACCTTTAAGCGAAGAGGATGAAGAGGTTCATCATAACTTACCATACTATGTTTTTCCTGAAGAAAATTTGTTACATCCCCCTATTTTACAAATAGAAAAGGATGGATGGATTGAAGAACAGACGATGCTTTTAAATGATACATTTACTAATTTTAATGTTCATGCCAAGGTGGTAAATGTAACACAAGGACCTTCTGTTACTCGATACGAAGTTCAACCAGAACCAGGAGTAAAGGTTAGTAAAATTACAAACCTATCTGATGACTTAAAATTAAGTTTAGCTGCCAAGGATATAAGAATTGAAGCACCTATCCCTGGAAAACATACAATCGGAATTGAAGTGCCGAATCGGAATAGCCGGCCAGTGCTAATCAGAGAAATTTTAGAAAGCGATGAATTTAAAAATTCTTCTTCTCCTTTAACAGTTGCTATGGGGCTGGATATTTCCGGTAAACCAATTGTGACGGATTTACGAAAAATGCCTCATGGATTAATTGCGGGAGCAACCGGTTCTGGAAAAAGCGTATGTATAAATACAATGCTTGTAAGCTTGCTATATAAGGCAAAGCCAGAGGAACTGAAGTTATTGTTAGTAGATCCTAAAATGGTTGAGTTGGCTCCGTATAACTATATACCACATTTAGCAAGTCCGGTTATTACCGATGTAAAGACTGCAACTGCTGCCTTAAAATGGGCCGTAGAAGAAATGGAAAGAAGATACGAGCTTTTGGCACATGTAGGTGTTAGAGATATTTCGAAATATAATCAATTAGCAGAAGAGCATAAAAGATACAGTGAAAAATTGCCTTATTTAGTGATTATTATTGATGAGTTAGCGGATTTAATGATGATGGCTCCAGCTGATGTTGAAGAAGCAATCAGCAGAATAGCCCAAAAGGCAAGAGCGTGCGGAATTCATCTCTTGATTGCAACACAAAGACCATCTGTAGATGTTATTACAGGTTTAATAAAAGCAAATGTTCCAACAAGAATCGCCTTTTCTGTTTCCTCTCAAATTGATTCACGAACAGTGATTGATATAAGTGGTGCCGAAAAACTGTTAGGAAAAGGAGATATGCTGTTCTTAGAAAATGGCACATCCAAGCCAGTACGATTACAAGGAACATATGTATCAGATGAAGAAATTGACCAAGTGGTTGCTCACGTAAGAAGAGAAAGAAAACCAGAATATTTATTTGAGCAAGAAGAGCTATTAAAAAAGGTACAAATGTCTGAAGAAGAAGATGAGCTATTTTATGAAGCGTGCGAATTTATTATTGAACAAGGTGGTGCTTCTACATCTAGTCTTCAAAGAAACTTTAAAATAGGGTATAATCGAGCAGCGAGACTAATTGATATGATGGAGAAACAAGGATTTATATCTGAAGCAAGAGGAACAAAACCGAGAGATGTATTAATTACAGAAAGTGAATTATTACAATTTCAGGAAACGGAATAATACCAGAAGCATTTCTGTTGGATAATTTCCATACATTGGAATTGTATTGTTGCATAGTTTTTCATCATGAAAGATGGTATAATGTATAAATGTGAAATGAAAAAAAGGAAAAAAAAGTTAATGTTCAGCTGGAACATGAATAATAAGCTGAATGAGAAAAATAAAATGGAACAAAAATTGCATACATAAATGCAATGAGCAAATTGAATGAGGATATCATATACTGTTAAAAGATATGCGTAGTTGGAGGTTCTTTATATGACTATTTACCACTTCGTAGGTATAAAAGGGTCGGGAATGAGTGCATTAGCACAAATTTTACATGATATGGGTTTTGAGGTACAAGGATCAGATGTGGAAAAAAGATTTTTCACTCAGATCGCTTTAGAACAGGCAGGAATTAAAATTCTTCCTTTTCAACGGGAAAATATTAAACCAGGAATGAATGTTATCGTAGGGAATGCATTTCCAGACACACATGAGGAAGTAGAAGAGGCTGTAAAGCTTGGTCTTCCAGTTATTCGTTACCATCGTTTCCTTGGAGACTTTATGAAACAATTTACAAGTATTGCTGTTACTGGAGCGCATGGAAAAACATCAACAACTGGTTTGCTTTCCCATGTAATGAAAGGTGCAAAACCTACAGCATATTTAATTGGTGACGGAACAGGTAAAGGCGTATTGGAAGCAGAATATTTTGCTTTTGAGGCATGTGAATATAGAAGACATTTTCTGTCTTATTTCCCAGATTATGCGTTGATGACCAACATCGATTTTGACCATCCAGACTATTTTGCTAATGTGGATGATGTTTTTTCTGCTTTTCAAGAAATGGCATGGCAAGTTAAAAAAGGAATTTTTGCTTGTGGAGACGATGAACATCTGCAAAAAATTCAAGCAAAAGTACCAGTTGTATTTTATGGTTTTGGAGATGAAAATGATTTCCAAGCGAGAAATGTGGAAAAAACAACAGAGGGTACAACTTTTGAAGTTTATGTTCGTAATACGTACTACAACACATTCTCCATTCCAACATTTGGTGATCATAATATATTAAATGCTTTGGCTGTTATTACGCTTAGTCATTATGAGGAATTAGATGCGGAAATTGTGAAAGAAAGATTAATGACCTTTGAAGGGGTTAAACGCAGATTTACAGAAAAGGTAATTGGCTCACAGGTTATTATTGATGATTATGCTCACCATCCTACTGAAATTAAAGCAACAGTAGAGGCGGCTCGTCAAAAGTATCCTGATCGAGAAATTGTAGCTGTATTTCAGCCACATACATTCTCTCGTACACAAGCGTTTCTTCAAGAATTTGCAGATAGCTTAAATTTAGCAGACTCTACTTATCTATGTGATATATTTGGTTCTGCTCGTGAAAATCACGGAAAGTTAAGTATCATGGACTTAGCTGAAAAGGTACCTGGAAGCAAAATTATTTCAGTAGAGACTGTTTCTTCCTTAAAAGAACATACTGATAGTGTAATCTTGTTTATGGGTGCAGGTGATATTCAAAAATATCAAAGTGCCTATGAAAAAACATTAGGATAATAAAAAAGGACTCTTTCGCCTATACGTAAGAGTCCTTTTTCAATAGTTAAGAAATTATAAGTTTCTAGGAGCTGAATGGCATTCACGATCGTTTACTGGACTTCCATTAAGCTTAGGAAGGTAGCGCCACTAAACGGGTGCCCACGGCTTTTCTTATTTTAAATTCTCTGGATTTAATGCTTCTAATTCAGGAAGAACAAATTTTCCATCTTTTCTTATTAAAACATCATCGAAGTAGATTTCTCCACCACCATAATCAGGACGTTGAATATTTACCATATCCCAGTGGATATTGGAGTTATTACCGTTATAAGCATTATCATAGGCTTGTCCTGGTGTAAAGTGGAAGCTTCCATCGATTTTTTCATCAAATAAAATATCCTGCATTGGATGTAGAATATATGGGTTTACTCCTATTGCAAATTCCCCGATATAACGAGCACCTTCATCAGTATCCAATACTTTGTTTAGTCTCTCTGTATCGTTAGCTGTTGCTTCGACAATTTTTCCGTTTTTAAACTTTAAGCTAACATTTTCAAATGTAAATCCTTGGTAAGGTGAAGGAGTATTATATGTTAGTAATCCATTAACCGAATCACGTACAGGAGCAGTATAAACTTCACCATCTGGAATATTCATTTGACCAGAACACTTAATTGCTGGGATGTCTTTAATAGAGAAAGTTAGGTCTGTCCCTGGACCAGTTAAGCGAACTTTGTCAGTGCGGTTCATTAATGCTACAAGATTATCCATTGCTTTGTCCATTTTCCCATAATCCAGATTACAAACATCAAAATAGAAATCTTCAAATGCATCTATACTCATTCTTGCAAGCTGTGCCATAGATGGGCTAGGGTAACGCAGGACAACCCATCTTGTTTTAGGAACGCGAATTTCTCTATGGACCTGTTTGCCAATGGTTGACCCTTCAATCTTCATTTTTTCTGCAGGAACGTCTGCAAGCTCATTAATGTTATCACCAGCTCGAAGCCCAATATATGCATCCATATTGCTCATCACATTTGCTTCAAATTGTGCCATCATATCATATTGCTCCTGTTGTGCTCCTAAAAGCAAAGAACGATTTACATCGTTATCCTTTAGGGAAACAAAAGGATAGCCACCAGCTGCGTATGCTTCACGTACAAGAGCTTTTACAAGTTCTTTTTGAAGTCCAAAATTTTCAATAAGAACCTTTTCGCCTTTTTGTAAGCGAATGGAATAATTAATTAGATTTTTTGCTAGTTGATCAATGCGTGGATCTTTCATATGTACCTCCAAATTTTTTTGTGATAACTTTCTTATTGTACCCGAAAAAATTTTTTCCTTAAATAAAAACAATAATAAAATACATTAAAAAGAAAAAATAGGATAAGTTAAAACGATATTTTACGCCTTTCATTATAGCTTTTTCCTATTATTCGATAAAACCATAAAAGAGCTTTTAAGGAATCATTTGTTTCTGAAAGTTTTTCCAATTATAATAAAACTAAGGTTTTAGCAAACGCGAATCTGGGAAAAGACCAATAAAGTGGAGGTGCGATAAGGATGATAAATCTTTTATACTTAAGCGTAGCTTTAATAGCTATTGCGTTTACAATTCTTGTCATTTATGTTGCGAGAACATTGAAATCATTACATACTACGCTGGATAGTGTTTCTAAAACACTTGTCGGGTTAGAAAGGCAACTAGATGGCGTCACTAGAGAAACAACTATTTTATTACAAAAGACGAATGATTTAGCGGCAGATATTCAACAGAAATCAGAAAGTTTAAATTCTGTTGTTGATGCAGTGAAAGATGTAGGATCAAGCGTACAAGGATTTAATCAATCTGTACAATCGATTACGCAAAATGTAGAAAATACACTAGTAAAAAATCAAGATAAAATTGCTCAAATTGTTCAATATAGTAAAGTGTTTATGAATATTAAAGATCAATGGAAAGCTAGAAAAACAGAACAAAATCGTACTCGTGTAAGAAGCAATTAAAAGGAGGATGTTAGGATGAAGCGAGAACAAGAAATAATCCATGCAAATGAAAGCTCAAGTTCTAAGGATTTTCTATTTGGTGCATTTTTAGGTGGGATTGTTGGAGCAGCTACTGCTTTATTTCTTGCTCCAAAGCCAGGAAAAGAATTGCTTCAAGATTTGAACGGACAAGCAGGAGTATTAAAGGAAAAAGGAATTGAGTTAACGGATACAGTAAAAGAAAAAGGATCAGAATTCATTTCTATTGCAAAAGATAAAACAGATCAATTAAGCAATGTAGTTACTAAAACTTCTGTTGATATTATGGATAAGGTGAAAAACACTAAAGGTCAAGAGAATACTTCAGACCGTTTTGACGAGCTGAAGGAACAAGCATCGGATTTAAGCACAAGTTTAAAAAGTACTGAATTCGATGAAATTCAACAAAAATTAGAAGAAACAAAACGTGCATTTGATGAGACAGAAAGTAAATATAATCAATGATAAAAACAATATCTGTATAAAACGTTGTTAAAGCTTGCAGTCTATATACACTTTGCTTTCTGCGTTCCAAGAGAGCCAATCTTTTTCGGACCAAGCAGGAAGTAATAAGTATATAGGCTGTTTTTTCTATGTAGGTATTAAGTAAATTCGCAGTTTAATCTTAATGAGTTGCTTGCAAATAATTAGACGGGAAGCGAAAGGGTGGATGAAAATGGAAAAAATAGACACGGTCGAAAAATTTGAGGAGTTAGTTAAGACTACTGATACTTTTTGGTTAGTTAAGCATAGTTTAACATGTCCTATTAGTGCTCATGCTTTTGATGAATATAAACAATATGAGCAAGAAAATCAAGAAATAGATACCTACTACTTAGCTGTACAAGAGGCTAGACCATTATCTAATTATATTGCTGAAAAATATCAAGTAAGACATGAATCTCCACAAGCATTACTTTTTACAGATAATAATATAGTTTGGCATGCATCACACAGGAAAATAAATGTAGCCTCTTTACAAAAGGCCATTAAAGAAAGATAGAATATTTATCATGCTAAATTATAATACAGGATATAGACAAAAAAGGAATTCAGAAGAAGAAAATTTCTGAATTCCTTTTTTGTTTTTATTAAAGTCTTTTTCGTATTTGTTGTTGCCCGCCGTCTAAATACTTTTCGCTTTCCATGGAAGCGAGCGATGAGCCTTATGGCGTCTACATGTATTCAGATTACTCCAAAACATTCCCTCTATACGAAAATTAACCATCTTTTAGAAATAGCAGCTTTTATCAAACAGAGACGCTTAGTTGCTTGTAGTTGGGCTTTCAGTTTTCGCAGGCCAAACAATCGATAGCCGATCGTCTTTTTTTATAGGCGTTAAAAAGGTTGCATTTTCCCCGTTTCGTAACAGTTGAAAAGACCCTGCGCCATTTTGAGGCATATGGATATTTACGAAAGCAAATAAATCTTGAAATAGAAAGCCCTCAAATGGTTTTTGCTCGATTCTAATGTCGTCACCACTATATAGGAGATCTTCCATTTGAAGAATTTGGCCTTTTCTTTGTATTTGTGCTAACTGTTTTGTCAGCGTTATTTTCTTATCATTAAAATATACAGGCAGTACTTGATACATTAAAATTTGTTTTCTTTCTGCCAATTCTTGAACAGTCGGCGTTTTTCTCTTTTCTAATAGAATAACATCATTATTTTCGAATAATTGATTTAAGCGACAAGAAAGGCCATTTTTCATAATCTTTCCTGAGAAAGCAGGAAGGACTGTTTCTTTTCCATTAATTAAAATGTGAAAAGGTTTTAGCTCTTCGATCATATTCGTTAAATGGAGTGATTCTAATGCTTCTTGAATTGTAGTATCTGCTTGATACTCGATGACATCTTTGTCTTCTATCTGGTGTTCAGCAGAAACAGCTTTTCCGTTGCAAAGAATTTTGGAATGAATGGTATAGTTTTTATTGTTTATTGTTATATTTTTGTCAGATTCTATATCAAGTAAATCCTTTATTTGAACAATAGCTTGCTCTCCATCTTTTCCGCGATAAACCATTAAGGATTCCCCGTCTTCTACAGTATCTTCCAAGGAGCATGGCAATCCTTTTCTTAAAATGGTGGGGCCTTCTCCATGACTACCTGGAATCGTTATTTTTTGATTGTTTATGGATACAATCATTGCGTTGCCGGGTTTCCCGTATAATTGGTTCATCCGAATACCCGACGCTAAAATACAATCTCCGACGGTTAGTTTATTGACTTCAAACAATCTAACGGGTTGGTCATTTATATAAACTGTTTTGTATTGGACTGGCGATTTCTCAGCTGCAATAGCAATTCCAACTGGTGTTACTAGTTCAGGTCCTAAATGGAAGTCTTTTGCAAAGGTTAAGTTAGTGATAGCATCGATTCCTCTAATTGCAACACGATTAGAAGGCAGATTTAGCATCTCAGCAATCTTTTGTTGCAGTGCTGGAGTCTGGCTTCCACCACCAACGAGCATCACTGCTTTAGGTGATTTATGATTGTTTAATGAAAGAATTTCTCGACAGATAGTATCGGCTAATTTGTCTAAAGCTGGTTCAATTTCGTTTATCACATTTTCCTTATGTAATTCAGTTGTAAAACCAAGAATATCTGAAATTGTAATTTGATCACTTTGGGATAATTCTCTTTTAGCTTTTTCGGCCAATGGAAAGTCTAATAAATATGCGTCGCTGATTGCTTCCGTTATTTCATCCCCCGCGACAGGCACCATTCCGTAAGCAGTAACTGTTCCTGTGTCTGTGATAGCAATATCAGATGTTCCTGCTCCAATGTCTACTAAGGCAACATTTAAACGTCTCATAGAAGGGGGAATAAGGACATTAATGGCAGCAATAGGTTCTAACGTCAACGCTTGCATTTCTAAATTAGCTCGATGCAAGGCAGCAATAAGCGATTCTACAACCACTCTTGGTAAAAAGGTTGCAATAATTTCTACCTTTGCAAGGGATCCTTGTTGATCGATTAGACTTCCCATTTCTTGATCATCTAGAGAATAGTAAAGAACCGAATAGCCAACACAATAGTAAAATTGACTTTTGTCACGGTCATTTTTTTCTGCGACAGAGCTTTGTGCTTGCTGGACTGCGGTTAACTCTATATGTAATATATCTTCTTTTGTAATAAGCGGTTTTCTTTCGATATTCATTTCAAAAGACGCTCGTTCTGTCTTTAATGCTCTTCCGGCAGCAGCTACACTTACTTTTTTTAAAGGTCCATGTTTTACTTCTAATTGTTCTCTAATTTCTTTAATAATCTTGGAAACAGCTAACACGTCATGAATCTGGCCATCTAACATAGCTCTTTCGGTATGTTCAATGGATAATAAATCGGAAACATGATAACTATCCTCTTTTTTTTCTAAGATAATTCCGACAACTGATCGAGTACCAATATCTAATGCAAAAAGTTTCTCATTACTTTGCACAGGAAAACACCTTCTTTTTATTTAAAGATTGTTAATAGAATAAAAGATTAATAAATTTATAGGAAAAGATTTATTATCAATTTGAAACAATTAAACGCTTTAACGCTTAAAAGCGTTTAATTGTTAAAGAAAAATAGTGACAATGCGATAAATATGATTTATAATTAATCCAATTAAGAGAAATGTAACATATTTTTGCATTTGTATAAATGAAATTATACAGTTTTATGCTTTTTAAATGAAGGGATGAGATGATTGTGAGCAATAAAGAATTAGAAGAATTACGTAATCGAGTAGATGAGTTAAACTTAGAAATTTTAGAAAAAATTAATGAGAGGGCAAGTCTAGTTCAAAAAATTGGCCAGACAAAAGGAACCCACGGTGCACATCGATATGATCCTGTTCGTGAAAGAAAAATGCTTGATCATATTGTAAATAAAAATGATGGACCGTTTGATAATGCCACTATTTCTCATTTATTTAAGCAAATTTTCAAAATGGGTTTACAATTACAACAAGAAGATGATAGCAAAGCTTTATTAGTATCTCGTAAGAAAAAGGCAGAGGATACAATTGTTGACGTAAAAGGAACAAAAATTGGTGATGGTACGCCTAAATTTGTGTTTGGTCCATGTTCAGTAGAATCTTATGAGCAAGTAGCACAAGTGGCTGCATCTGTTCAGGCTAAAGGGCTAAAGCTTCTTCGTGGAGGTGCGTTCAAACCGAGAACATCACCATATGATTTCCAAGGACTTGGTGTAGAAGGCTTGAAAATTTTAAAAAGAGTAGCGGATGAATATGATTTAGCTGTAATTAGTGAAATTGTTAGTACGGAACATATTGAAACAGCATTAGATTATATTGATGTAATCCAAATTGGTGCACGTAATATGCAAAACTTTGAATTATTAAAAGCTGCTGGTAGTGTAAAAAAACCGATTCTTTTAAAACGTGGATTAGCAGCAACGATTGAAGAATTTATAAATGCAGCAGAGTATATTATGACACAAGGAAATGATCAAATTATCCTTTGTGAGCGTGGTATTCGTACGTATGAACGTGCTACAAGAAATACATTAGATATTTCAGCTGTTCCAATTTTAAAACAAGAAACACATCTTCCAGTTTTCGTGGATGTTACCCATTCAACAGGAAGAAAGGATCTATTATTACCTTGTGCGAAGGCAGCTTTAGCTATTGGTGCAGATGGAGTAATGGCAGAGGTTCACCCTGATCCAGCAGTTGCATTATCTGATTCAGCACAACAAATGGACATTGAACAATTCGATGAATTTTACCGTGCAATACAATCCACACCATATGTAAGAGCATAAATAGGATAGAAAAATTTGTGAAAGTTAAATTAGCCCTGTATATGTTAGTTAAAACTACTAACAAGTACAGGGTATTTTTTATTTTGAAAAAATGTACTTAATTAATAGTTTCTAATATGTTAATATGATAAATTCATTTATATTTTTTTATATTTTATGGTAAACTGTATGGAAGAATGCTTAAATAAAGGTATTTTTAGCTGAAAACCGGAAAAATGTCGGTTTTTTTTGAAAAAAAATGAAAGCTTGTCATTGCAGGTTTTCCAGTGATATCGTATCATTAGTACATAATTAGACAAGATTAGCTAAAAAGAGAATCGTGGATGATTAGGAAATAGCTTCTTGCCATAAAATAATAGAAGAAATTAGTTCGACTAAAAGGAGTGCGAAATAACAATGAATATAACAATATACGACGTTGCAAGAGAAGCAAGTGTTTCCATGGCAACTGTTTCCCGTGTTGTTAATGGAAATCCAAATGTGAAACCAACAACAAGAAAAAAGGTATTAGAAGTAATTGATCGATTAGGTTATCGTCCTAATGCGGTAGCAAGAGGACTTGCAAGCAAAAAAACAACTACAGTTGGTGTAATTATTCCAGATATATCAAGCACCTTCTTTGCGGAATTAGCAAGAGGTATTGAAGATATTGCTACAATGTATAAATATAATATTATTTTAAGTAATTCGGATCAAAATAAAGATAAAGAGCTACATTTATTAAATACAATGCTAGGTAAACAAGTAGATGGTATTGTTTTTATGGGCGGTAATATAACAGAAGAACATGTTGCTGAGTTTGAAAAGTCACCAGTGCCGATTGTTCTTGCAGCTAGTATTGAAGAAAGTAAAAAGATTTCTTCGGTTAATATTGATTATGCGCAAGCCACATATGATGTAGTGACTAGTTTTGTTGAGAAGGGTCATAAGTCTATTGGAATCGTACTTGGATCATTGGAAGAACCAATCAATAAAAATGAGAAATTAGGCGGTTACAAGAAAGCTCTAGAAGCTGCTGGAATCGAATATAATGAGTCCTTAGTAGTAGAAGGTGATTATAGCTATGAATCTGGTATAGAATCCTTTGATAAGTTAATGGAAAGCGATAATAAACCAACGGCTATCTTTGTAGGGTCAGATGAAATGGCGTTAGGTGTCATTCATGGGGCAGAAGATAAAGGATACAAAGTACCGGAAGATTTCGAAATTGTTACCTCTGATAATACAAAATTAACGTTAATGGTTCGTCCGCAACTAACAACAGTTGTTCAGCCATTATATGATATTGGTGCCGTAGCCATGAGATTACTTACTAAATATATGAATAAAGAAACAGTGGAAGATCATATTGTTACACTTCCACATCGAATTGAATCTCGTAACTCAACAAAATGAGTTAAAAAAAACAAAGCTGAATGCTTTGTTTTTTTTTGAAGAACAATAAACTGGAAGCTAGCTATAAAAACAAAAGGGAGAATCAATAGTTGACTCTCCCTTTCGCTTTTAAGTATTCTCTTTTTCATCAGCTTTTTCGGGTTGTTCTTTGTTGTCTTGCTGTTTATTTTCATTATTATTTGCTGGTTTATTAGCGTCTTTTTTTTTCTGTGTTTTTATTCTCTTCCTTTTTACTCTCTTCGTTTTTATTTTTATCCTCTTTTTTTTCTTGCGTATTGCCAATGACAACCTCATTCGATGCCTTTGATTCTTTACCGGCAATATCAACCGCCTTAACGATATAGGTTCCTTTTCCAGCTTTAAAGCTCAACGCATTTGCTGCCTTTAAGCTTTTTACCTTTTTACCGTCTTTATATACACGATATCCAATAACATCTTTTTCACTATGCTTATTCCAGGTTATCGTATCACCTTTAAGGTTGATTTTTAGTGCGTTAGGTGCCTTTCCATTGTCTTCAATTTTATTATTAGGAATGATAAGATTCTTCAGCTTTTGGTTGTTTTCGCTAAGAATACTTGGATCACTGATACGAATACCAAAAAGTTTTTCGATGTAATCAGGATTTAACATTAATCCTGATTCAGAAAACTCACTTGGGGTTGAATCTAATGCCATGTATTTCTTGTCGCCAACTTGGATATATTTACCTGCTACTAAGCTGTCATCCCTTTTCGATGGAGCCATACCAGATTTAAATAAATCGGTTGTAACCAGTCCAGCTTTCGAACAGCCCTCAGAAGGCAATAGTCCAGAAATGGAACACACAGATTGTCTTACGATTCCACCAGGCATTTTAAAGCTTTCTGAAGGGTCTACTAGCTCAGGAGCAACATCATAAGCTGCGTTTAGTAGA
>Ga0209463_1000134_pt1:22500-69008 | contig 69008 bp, 39 predicted proteins | sample AgamicMgSfrz_FD_187169 | JGI IMG/M metagenome (GOLD analysis project Ga0209463, IMG submission 187169) | Agave microbial communities from Guanajuato, Mexico - Mg.Sf.rz (SPAdes) (version 2) | ecosystem: Host-associated > Plants > Phyllosphere > Phylloplane/Leaf | place: Guanajuato... | reverse complement strand
GCATTCCTCTTTCAGGTCTAAGGTAAGGTAGGGTTGGTAATGGATTGATAGCTGGCCGGGATTCTTGATAAATCGATATCTGACTTCCTTTTCATGAGTGAAACCATTCCTTTCAAGCTCTTCTTTCCTTATATCAAAAAATATCATAAATCAACGAAAAATCCCGATAAAATGACTTAAGAAATCGAAGTTATGGAAGTGATTGCAACGAAAAATCCCGATAAAATGTAAAGATATAAATAACCAATAAAAGTTCAGTAAAGATATAAATAAATTGATCTATTGTATTGATATTGCATTCCAGTCCTTAGAATGAGCAGCTTTCGGTGAAAGCGGTACTTCCTGATACTTTGACTTTCTTTGAAGCATGAAGCAGTTCTTCAAAGAGAGCTTTGAATGTTTGTGCTTCTCCTATTTCAGTATATCGCCGGATATGAAAGAACGGATGATTATCATCCTAATAGAATATATCCTTCTATGTAATCAACTTCAGGAGACCTACTGATCCCTTTAATTAGGTAAGGTCGGTAATCTTACTACCTTGTTAAGACCAGTAAAAAGATCAACGCGTAGAGAGAATCAAAGGAAATACATATATGCTCTTTCTATATCCTTTTTCCCGTAAGTATATATTAAATAAAAAACAAGAAGAAAGAAAAGGCTAAAGAGAAAGAAGGAGACGACAAGCGAACAGAAATAAAGAGCTTAGCCAGTCATCCCACCCGACTTCTACCAAATGAGTCTATTCGTGTCCACTTTCGGGCAATGGATCTATTCCAATCTCTCATTCCATTACGGAATGAGACAAATCCACTCGGAACCCTACTAAGTAGCCCTACCTATCACTAGCAAGAAGTATGCTCTATCCTCAAGCCCTCTATTCTTATTCTATAAGTCAAGAGGGACCTATCCGGATGATGAACCTGCTCTGCTATATCTCCTTCGGATTTGTGGTCTACCAGCAGCTAAACTCGGCTAGCAAAACCATAAGGCAAAGTCAGTCTCTCATGCGAAGGAAAAGAGACCATCCAGACTTCTCTGAGCTTCGATTGACGGCCTGATCGATCAAAGGCCAGAGGTCATGGTCAAGCCTCTCTTTTCGACTTAGTAAACTATCTTTCATTTCAAAGCCAGTCACCAAGATGGCATATCAATGCGAAGGCAGACAGCCAATATCTCTTCATAGAAGAAGAGTGAATTAAAGATAGCGAAAGGTTGGGAATGGCATATGAGATTAACCAAGGGAAAGGAGCAAGCTACGGCTCTTTGGCTTTATGGCGCGCTTTCCGTTTTCTCGCTTAGCCACCTTCAGTTTCCGAATAGAAAATAGAAGGATCTCAGGTTTCTTTAAAGTGAAGATTCTTTCCGGACATGAAGTCCTTCATTTAGAATTTCTACCACCTACAAGGCGAGAGCTTTCTATATTATGATACCGCAGCAAGACGTTAATAAAAAAAAGTCAAAAGCATCAGACCATACATAATTCATAATTATGACTGACGGGCAAAAACTAAAGTATTCAGCCGAGCTTGAATTCAATTCCAGCAAAGAAAAATGAAGGAGAACTGACTTCAATTGAAGAGAAGGCACTGCACCGGGTCCGTTCAACAGGAAGGGTCATGAGAGGCTAAGCGAAACTCAAAAGATAAAAAGAAAAACGAAAAAAGAGCCTTTAACGCGCCTTGATTAAGCCTTGAGGTGGGGCCTGATCAAAAGCAGTCTTTCCTAAAGAGCAAAGGTTACATACAGGTGCGAAACTGAAACCTCCAGATAGGATTCAGTAATGGATTCCTCATATATTCTATCACGCACGGTTCATCAATCGTAGGTTGAGGGCTTAAGTTGTGGGCATGGTGGCCTCACTGATTGACTAGCTTGTGCTGAAAGCGCTACGTCAGAAGGTGGGTCAGGTCACTTTTCACTATCAACCGCTACAAAAATTTATCTATCTATGTAAGGAAAGACAAGCCAACCATTCTTCTTTCTTTTCTGCTTTAAAGGCGCTGGCATTGTACGTCTTCCAATCCTTTCATTTTCCATTCGGTCTTCCCATTTCGTCAGTGAAAGATATTCTATTTTGTTTTGAAAGTTTAGATACTGAAATAAGAAACTTATTTTCTAAGAATTCAACCAATATAAAGCATATTCATCAACAAATCTTAGTTTCCTCTTATTTTGAACCTCTTCTTCAGCATTATTCTCTTCTGTATTATTATCAACTCATTAACATATGAATGATATTGAACTCGAACCGCAGAATCAAGCCAGAGTAGAGACACGAACAGCTGGTTTTTCCACTGAAGAGCGAAATTCGGACATGTATAATGAGAGCTTCCAATGTTAACTCAAAACTTTTTTTTGTTTACCGAATGTGAGTCTTTAGGGTAACTCACGCTCCCATAAATAATGAAATAATCCAACCGGTCTATCTTTACAATGATTACTCAACAACTTTCATGTTCAAAAGAGTTTGAATGGAAATCTTTTGGGGGTACAAAGACTTCTTCTGGTAAGGCTAATAGGAGAATAATCAAGAAGAAGATTTAGTAAAGTTGAGTTGTTAGACACCAAGGATAATGATAATTATACCATGATCAACATATACTGACCATCTATTTCTAATAATTAAAGTAGAAAGCCGGTATGATGTCTTTCTTTTCTATATTCCATTTACTAATGGTATACCTGTAGTACAGTAGTACATAAGTATGCAAGAAGGTGGTAGTCATAGTAGCTCTGTAGCTCTTTGGATAGTGTGCCTGCATGGATCAGCGTAGACTTGTAATAAATTAATAAAGAATATCCTACGCCCCTCATTTTCAATATCTCTATAGAGATAGAATCTTTGACTATGCCATACATAGTATACGTCGTATCGCTAGTTGGACAGCAATCTCTTTTTTTTTGATGCTAGGTTTGGCTGATATATGTCGGGAAAGCTCTCGGATCCTATCTTTCGATTGGAAGGATTCTATAAGGGGATAGTCCTTTCATATGCTCTATGATTGGTTTCTCTCTCTTGTGGATGGTTGATAGTAGACCCTGCTTCTCAAACCGGATGCTTTCCGCTCACCAGATTTGACTTTCCTTTCTCGAGTAGTTAGAGAGACCTTTGTTAATTAGTTAATTATATCTGTAGTTCAGATCCAGATATTATCAGCCCATGTTCTTGCGGTTAGCCTTTTAATCACTCTAATCGATTGCTTTTTATTTATCCTGACGGAATATAGTAACGAAATAGATGGCCAGAGTGCGTTGGTCACTTTTCTAGCTTCTATCATTCTCTCTATTGCATTGTTGTCAGAATAGGCTTGGAAGAAGAAATACGAACAACCGCGCTAGTCGTTAGAGATCCGTAAAATCGGAAATTTTCCTATGTTTTCCATTGTTCTAAATAGAAAGAAGAAATTCATTTACTAATAATCCGATGAAAAATTTTCTTTAAGTTGATGGCGGCTCTAAATTCCTAAAAAAGAGTTATGTAGCCCTCCAACTCATCCCATAATGAAAGCACAAGTCTTACCGTCACCTCTAACTAGGGGAAGAATTTTCACCCTCTTTAGCTTCAGTCGAAAAACCTGCATGGTATGAGCAGGGTGAATGCGGTTCTGCCGGCTGAGCTATGCTTGCGCATCAAAGCACAGGCTTTTTGCTAAGAAAGGCTAATAAAGCATGAAGTAGATTGTAGATTCAATTCTTTCACAAACCTAAGTTTATGGAAAGGTGTATTCACTGATTCAACAAGTCAAAGTAGTAGGCTCAATAATCATTTAATTTGAATTCGGAGGATCAATGTGTCTTTTCTGCCTATGACGGCAGGAAACTTCAGTCGAAATCACAACCACTGAGTTGCAGGAGCTTGCTGATCCATAAGCTACGAGTGCTTTGGGAAGAACGAGAGACTGGAGTTGGACCTCGCCCTGGGCTTGAATCTAACTGCCCCACCCTCCCTCGGGGAACTCTGAAGCCTGAAGTTCAAGATGAAGTCTTGTAGCGACACGAAAGAGACAGCGTCACGTTTCCTTTTTTGTCTCCTCTGTGCATATTGGAAATGATTAAGACGGATCTCTTAATAGGAGACTTCGGTCTAGGAACAAGAGAGATGAACAATTACATATTTAGTAAATACTGGCCTTCGTACAAATACTAAGACTTTTTGAAAGGAAAGACCCACACACCCACTACTACTTTGTACTTTGACTTTCGTCACTACTACCACTTACCTCTATTACTACTCGCACGCGTACAGCTTCCTTGCCTTGGGAGTCATCCTTTTTTTCTTTAGTCCCCCGTGAATGTGTAGTTGCATCCGAAAAAACCTCACAAAAAGGTAAGAATTTCCTTTACAGGAGAGGAAACAAGAAGCTCGAGCGAAAGCGAGAGGAATGCTATACGAAGTTGCCAACAAAGAAATGCCATCATGAGGGCAGTGAAAAGAATGCTATTGACTCGCTTAAAATAGCATATCCGAACAGTTGCTTCCCGCTTCCTAGCAACGGAACTAATTAAAGAGATCAAAATAACTTAGAACTTCTATTCCAACAAGCTGCCTCCGGCTAGAAAGCTATAGTAGCGAATTTCGCTTCCATATTTCTTGTACCTGAAACTTATTGACTTTCACAAGTCAGGGAAATGACGTAGCGAGTGACCTTACTCTTTCGTCCAATGAAAGTCTCCGTCCGTCGTTAAAAGAAAAAGATATAAGGTGGGGAAGAACGAAAAGAATATTCACCCTGGAATTCAACTGAAGTCTACACCTTCCTATGCAAACGGTCCGACCTGGATTGATACTAGACATAGCTGTTAAGTTAATCTTTATTTACACTGCTCCCGAAGATATCTTCGATATCTTACTTTAACACACAACTGCATTCTGCGATCGATCCATTCGGCTTGAGAATCTGCTTAAACCTTGGCTAGTCAAGTTAGCCCTAAACCTTATGCTAACGCCCGAAATACCCGAAGAAAGAAAGCCAGGAGCACTTCTTCCATTACTATAACAAAACAAAGAAGAAAAGAAAGAAGGCTCAACCTCACTTTCACTTTTGAGCGTCACTTCCAAAGATCAAGATAAATGAGTTCGAAAAAGTGCCGCTGACGCATCATTCCAGGTCGAGCTGTAGGGCTGTAGGAAAGCCTGAGCAGACCTAAGCGAGAAAACGGAAAGCGCGCTCCTTCGAGCCTCCGCTTGCTCCTAATGAGGAAATCTTTTAAAAAAGATGGATCTAGCCTCAGTAGGATAAAAGTGAAAGTGAAATGTCACCTTTTACAATGGGCAGATCTGTTTGGGCCTATCTCGGACCGGCAGACGAAAAGTATCGCAGAAAACCCGGCGTAAAGAGGATTTGACTCAATCGGCCGGATGAATCATGTTGACTATTACTCTGAATGTGGTTGTCAATGATCTCGTCCGCAGGTTTTAGGTATAGTCTCATTGTACCAGCAAGCAGGTTAGCTAAAGGATAAAAAGACAGTCTCTGGTACCCGGTTCCATCTATAGGGAAAAAGGTGAGCTAGCTTTTACGATAGGGGAAAAATGCAAATATACGTAACCTTGATTTCTTCGTCATCCCGCCCCACTCAACGAAAGAAGGATGATGCCTTTCCCTTCTTTACTCAACCTATGAAAGAGGAAAAGGAAGAGGACGAGGCCCAACGCAATGGGGGGTAGGGAGTGGTGAGGAGGGCCCTATCCTTTGAGTGGGTGGTACTCAGAAAAGGAAAGCGGGGTCCATTGACAGATTGGGAAGGACGGGCAGACCTCCAAGAGTTGGATCCGCGTTGTCAAGAGGTCCAGCTTGGGGCAGGATTCCATCCTGAGTCCTCCGAGGTGAGGCAAGCGTCGGAAAAACCCATCCTCTTACTATGGAACGAGAAACTTAACACTAACAAAATGACTGAGAGCTTGGTATCAATTCGTCGAGTGAGCGGCCGTCACTAGTTAGTTTTGAAGCTTCGGAATGGTGTCTTCTTTTCATGTAAGACCAACCTGCCCCTAGTACGATGTGAGAAAGCTGCTCTTCTCTTACGATAATCTGGTTCGAGACCCCGAGTTTAGGAGGAACGGCGGAGCGGGAAAAAAAGAAGAAAAGATCAACGGGGCAAATTCCTCATGGAAAGGAGACGTATACGTCAAGGTCTTTCCCGGGCAAAAGAACTGGATATATCTCAATGGCTGGAACTAAGACTTTATGGTAAAAGAGATTGGCAATAGCCTGGTTGAGAACTTTTCACGGGCCATTACCGGGTTTCCCACGGAGGCATCCCTACTTCGTTCTCTTCCGTTGATGCTCTCTGATTAGTGATTCCCCCTACTAACAATGACGCAATGTTCTCGATTTTCTTATTTATGGTCGAAGTAGCTATCAACGGCAAAGGAAGTTGCTAGCACTATCTAACGACTCCGTTTGTATTAGTGTCCTCTGCACACTGCGCCTAACGGAAAGGCACAACTCAATCCCAACATGGTTCTCTGTAACTGGACGAATTCGGTTTTCTAACTTCCCTCTCTTTTGGCTATTGATGACCAGTCTTGACTTCAGGCGGTTCCACCACGTCGGGGGTAATAAAAAGCACTGTTGGGGTTCCGGCCAAGCGAGCATCTCAATACAATACCCTACTTTATGTTTAAGCCCACTTCATTGACTGATAGTTTATCTTCCGAACCGGTTAAAGACCTAGCCACGAGCAGAGAAGAAATGCTACGGCTACGGGCAGTCGTAAAAGAGCAATTCCCTGATTCCTCGACGTCCCACAGCGCATTCAATGGCAAACAGAGCACAACGGAATTTCATTCTAACAAGAGGCGGTTGAGGAGACCAAGAGCGTGACGAGCTTCTATTGCACCTGCACCAACAGCGGATTCTCATACTCCCACACCGCTTACTGGTTGACCGGATACGAGAACTCTTGTACCGGGAATGAAACTAACTGCTGATTACGGATATTCCCACTTTTTTCTCTTCCTCTTTCTTTGCCTTCAACTGCAGCTAGTTTGCATAGAGTTGCGTTAGCTTGGGTTCCTTCCTTGGCTGCTTCTCCTACTTGGCTGCTTTGAGTCTTACTTCATTAGCTTTGACGATATGAATAGCCTAATTCTTTCGAAAAAAGTATATCATCATTAGACGTTGGTTTCAAAGTAATATGATCGCTGTCTGCTGGGATCTGGTCCATGAAAGAGTCAATTCTTTTATTTCAGAGACCTTACTCTAAAGAGTAAGCAGTTCAACAGCTTATATAATCTTTCACAGTCCTGAACTCAAACTAAAACGCGAACTCCTGGCTTGACTGACGCTATAGGGACAGCCAATAAACTTATGACCTTATGGGTCGGGTACGGGAAGAAAAAGAGTATTGAGTTGTCTAACCTCTTCTAATAGCCATTACAGTTCTCTTGGGATTCACTCTTATTCATAGATGTTTACATATTAAGTCTTCCAAGCGAGAAAACGGAAAGCGCGCCATAAAGCCAAAGAGCCGTAGCTTGCTCCAACTTAGACTGCCAACATGAATTCATACATATACCGACGGTGGACTACAAAGAAGATCTGGGAGAAGAGATTCATTTCACCGATGGGAATGATTCCTCTCCTTGTCAGCCCACCTCTTCAACACAACAAGCCCGATGAGCCTATCAATGGACTGACCTGTGGGCAGTGTATCAATTACTCATACCGAGCTAAACGAAAGGAATTCAAAGTCCGGTATGAGTTTAGAATGTCAGAGGAAGTCTCCTCTTCGTTGGCCAACTCCCTGTGTTATTGTAGCGAAGCAAGGCTTTTCACCGACTGATAATACCACCAAGCAAGTCAGTAGTAGTCCCAATAGTTCCATAGGTCTATCCGATTAGACCTAACGCCGCGCAGAAGCAAGCTTGTTGCGCGCGATTGACGCATACGCTCGTCGGCTCGTTCCTATCAAGCACCACAGGGTGCTGCCTGAGAAGCTGCTCAGCGCACTAGTTAAAAGAGGACTTACTAACCAACAACAACAAACAATTTCAGTTAAACCGAAATCGGGGCTGCTGCTTCAGAGCGAGTGCTGTATCATTCGTTTCAGAACCGAAGGGTGCGGTGCATAGTTAGCGTGGATGCGATAGCGCTGGTCTTGACGGCGCGAGAGCTTCATCTCACCGGAAGGGTCTTTTCCTTTGCTTGCGGAAGTGACCCTGCTTGCTATTCTATCACCCCTCGCTCGGCCTGACGAAGTGCGGGCTCCTTCACCAGGAGGAGATGGATGCGGCGAGAAGAAAGGACAGATGAAAAAGGAGTTTATTGTTGCAGTAGGAAATTCAACGAGATATGGTATGCCGCTCCAAAGATTGTGGTGGTTTAATGGCAGCAACAACCTATTCTCCGATCTCAAATCGGGTGCATAAAATTCTTTATGATCGGACTGTCTTTGTCAGTGAAGTAAATTCAGTAAATCGCTCCGATCTAAGCGATCCGCAGTCTTCAATGTGAACCCCTACTTATATAGATTTTAGAATAACCCCCCTCCTGTCCCTGGAACAGCAACTGAAAGTGAGAATATGCTGCTGGAGGAAGGCCCTCGCTCAAGCAGCCTATTCTTGCCTTCACATCCCGACTACACCGCCTCCCCTCTTCGGCTGGAAAAAGAAAAGAAGTTAACTGTCCAAAAGAGGCAGACATCTCTGGAGATTGACGCTTTGACGGGGATATCTAAACAATATTCATTGCCTTTCCTTGCCCGTGTGGAATCAGGCTATTGCCAAGTCGCTGAGGAAGAAGAAGTCTCGATATGCCGAAAAGCGGAGGCCCACCATCTGCTAGCATTGTGGTTTGGAATCGATTCTTTATCAATGGCCCACCCTTTCTTTGAACCTTGTCAATGATCGAACTTAAAGATATAAACTGAGTGCCATTTGATGAGTAACTGAGAACAAGGGAGAAGGATATGGAAAGGATGAAGTAATGAAAGAGGAAGTCATTGCTAGTAGTAACGACTTGTCACGATCCATTGGTTCATATAGAATCCATGTCCTAGGTGTATCAAAAAACATTCTTTTCACTAAACGTATATAATAAAATAGAGTGAAAGGGTCCACTCCGAGAGGGTACTAACTAAAAAAAGAGTCCTCTCCGAACCGCAGGAGATAGTTTCCCATCATACGGCTCACCAACTTCAAAGGCCTCTATGGGAGGCTCGCTCCGGGCAGGTTCGGATCACTTACAATAGAGGGCTCCACGAAGGAAGGGCTTGGGTGTTGAGCGTTTTCAATATGATTCTGAAACCGTCAAAGTTCGATGAAAAATGCTTGACGAAAAAGGTCTTTTCGACTGGGAAATGCTTTTCTCTTTTGTCCACTTTCTCTATCCCCCTCTATCAAAATGATCGATAAGGTCACTTCAGTGACTTCTTATTCCCGTGTTCGATCTCTTCCATCTCTGCCCTGCTCGTTGTCACCTATGTTGAAGAAAGGTTTGGAACCCTGTAGAGAATGAAGAAGGGCCAAGGATCTTCCTCTCAACAGTCCTTCTCGAGGCTCCACTCTCCCCCCTTCAAAAGTAAGGCCCCGTTAGCCTGGGCGAAGTGCGGGATAAAGAGTAGAAGCAAGCTACCTTAGCTCTGCCAGGCACTGGACAGGGGTTAGCTCTGTAAATGTGTAGAGCCAAGTGTAGTGTGGTGTAGTAGTAGGCACTTCTAGGCCCCTTCCCCGCTACTGGATCACTCCAGTGCTTCGGGTACTACGGACCCTCTGCCATCCACATTGCAGCAAAGCCGTTTCATGAGCGGGGGGGCTAAGCGCAGTTCTTTGAATCAAACGTTGAATGAAATCGATTCTTTTTTAGATATCAAAATCGAAATCGGATAGGATAGACGGATAGATCTATCTTTCTATTCATATAGATTCTTCAAGCCAATTTTCTATTTCAGTAGCGTAGCAAAAGAAGCCCCAAATCCTTGATTTGGCCAGGAAAGACTGCACTGCTTTGGGCCCAGGAAGCGAAGGGAATGAGCTCGGCTGCTTCTCTTCCACACTTCTTTTTTTCTGTGTCCGTTCCGCATGCGCTTTGCTCTCTTCTTATTCTTCATTGGACGGTTTGTTTGGATGGACTTCGCCGTTCTTTCCCAACTAAAATAGAGAAAAGGCTGTATCACATCGAGATGTCGATTCGTTTTCCGCCCTCAATGAGATGGGGAATTTTGAACCTCCTATTTATTGTTACTAAACAGCCCTTTATCTTTATGAATTGAGGCCCGGCTCGCGTCGTTCCAACAACCGGCGGGGAGCACCTCAGTATACGATCGTGCGCAGTAACTGGGAGTCCTATTACACCTAAGGCCAACTTCAATTCACCAAACCAAAGTTCATCTCGTGTAGTGATTGTGGACTCGTACGAAGATATTGAGTAGACGGTTGATGTATCAGACTCGACCCTATCTTTCGTAGCATGCATTCCCATCCGTGTCGCAACTGATTCGGTAAGCTACGTGTCCGGTGCACGGAGAACTGCCTTCGGTCCCCCAAACTGACTTACTCGTGGCAACCTTCCGGCCGCCCAACAACCTATAACGCTAGTCACTACTCCCACTGGGGCTAGGAAGTAAGCCCCACAACCCAAAGCGGCGAAGAACAAATAGAATTTACTACAAAAGCCGGCTAACGGGGGTATTCCTGCGTATGAGAACATAGTAATAGAGAAGGTAATAGCCGAAATAGGATTCGTTTTGGCTAGAGCGCCCAAATCCGCTATATATTTGACACGGGTTTGCCGTAATGCTGAAACTATAGCGAATGCATCTATCGTCATTGATGCATAAATAAAGAGACCAATTAGTAGTGATTGAATTCCTTCTATGGTTCCACATGAGAAACCAGTACGAATATAACCTACATGTCCAATTGAACTATGAGCTAGAAGTCTTTTGACTTTCGTTTGAGCCATGGCGGCCAGTGCTCCTAAGATCATAGAAGCAATGCTGCAGAAAAAGAAGATTTGTTGCAATGTAGCTCCATAGGAACCATAAATAAAAACACGTAAAATATTAGCAGAAATAGAAATTTTAGGCGCAATAGAAAAGAATGCTGTAACCGGGGTGGGTGAACCCTCATAGATATCAGGTGCCCACATATATAGAGTCAAAAAAGATATTGAGTCCGAAGGGGAGGGGGGTTTTCTGTTGGGCTCGAGAGATGGAATAGATGGGGCCCCAAAAGTGAAGAATTCGCCGCTTCACACGAAAGGGAACGAAGAATTCTCAACGAAAAAAGTGCTCTCTGAACCGAACGTGAAAGTACTTTTCCATCAGACGGCTGTTCCCGTAACTCCACTCTCGACTTGGATTATATATCCAAAAAGGTCCGCTCTCGGCCATTCCACACGCTGCCTAGCGGAGGCGTGGTTATCTGAAGTGGATTCTCTCTTTTGTAGTAGATGCCGAACCTGCTGCTCTATTGACTAAGAAGGGAGCGGACGCAGCAGCTACATGGACCCCTTCCTTTCAGTTGTTGCCAGCGCTTTCCCGAGCCGAGCCGGAATTTCTTATTCAAAAGAGCAGGCAAAGCCCAAAGGCTGCTATCCCAATAGGCCAGCGAGCGGAACGAAAATCAGACCACCGCGGTCGACGTGTTCCCATCTTTCTTTCGAAAGATGTACATTCTCGGTCTTCTTCGTTTTCGATGAAAAAGAAAGAAAATCTCGATCTCCGCGTTAGAGAAAGCATTCTCTTATCATAAGAAAGCGGGCTTCCAGCCTTACTCAAATAGGGAGTGGGTTTGGTTTGAACATAGGCTCAAACATGAGAAGAAGGGTCAACGCTATGCCATGCGTTCAATAAAAAAGATTGAAACCTGCAGGGATGACAAAAAGAGGGCGCTTTCCTGTGTTGCACTGAAAAAAAAAAGGCTAACAGAAGTCTTATAGCCGGTTTCTTCCTTCCGCGCCCGCCTAAGCCCGGCCCGCGTTAGAAGAGAAGAGACGCAAAGCGGGAAAAGACAGAGGAAGGGGGAGAAGCATCTTATTCTCAAAGCGAGAACTTCCGGATCAGAGAAGCATTCGGAACAGGCTCCGCGTTCATTTCGTTGGCAGAAAGGCTCCAATCCATTCGGGGCTTCAGAGAACCCAATTCGAAATTTGACTTGATGAATAGATTAAATCAATAAGAGATAGATAAACGAGAAATAGATTTTTCTATGACGAAAAAGAAAATAGAAAGAAAAAGAGCAGATAGATCCTATCCCCTATATCGAACACTCATTCTTTGATATTGATAGAAAGATCTTCGTCAAATTTGTTTAGAAGAATAGAGCTTTGCCTTTTTTTTAGGAATTCTTCATATCCAAGGCAGCTTACCACAAGCACCCCACCCCATACGACTAGTTGGGGGGGCTGTTCGCCCTTTGAATAAAACAAAAGGAGCCCGCTTCGGATCTTTGCGACCTCATCACTGAAATGAGCGCGCAAACTTCTTTTTTAGTCATCGGGCGGAGCGCACCTTTGGTACTTCAGTCGTGTGAGTTCTTTGATAGTGACTTCTTTCCTTTGGTAAGGCGACGAAAGGCTACTTCAATGACGGAAACAGCCGGAAACTCTATAGGGTCGCCTTTGAAAGCGTTCGCCGGTAACCGTCACTCCAGGATTTTTCTGCGGTCGTGACGCTGACTGAATCCAATCCATAAACCCGGAAACGAAACCTTTTTCGTTCCCTTTCGTCTTCTAGGTCTTAAAAGTAGGCATACGAACCACTGACGCTTTGCCTGTTACTCTTTTTTTTTTCACAAAGCAAAGAAGAAGGTAGAATGGAGAAAGGAAAGGGACAAGGGCGGTGAAGCTTGGCGCGAAGGCTGCTGGTTCGGGGGTAGGGTACAGTACTAAAGGTCCTCGGACTTCCAGGCGGTTTTTCTTTTAGGCAGCTGTTTACCGTTGGATCTCGCCAATACAGCCTCCTATAGTTTTCGATACCGAGATATCTATTTTTTTCATTGTTCCCAGGGATTTTTTGGGTAATCTGCTCCCATACTGCAAACAGTCAAATCTGAACTGAACCTTGTCGCTCTTCTTTCTTTCCTCGCGGGCAGGAAGCACACCAGCAGCGTGCATTGCGTGATTCTACTGTGTTTTTTGCACTTGACTGGGTGGACAGTTGACCGGAAGAGAACTTCGATTCGCCCGGCCAGCAGGCGGGCGGCGTGCTTATCTTGTGTGACAACACTACTGAGCGAGTGGCTCTTCTAGGCGGGCAGCTGTGTGACAACACTACAGAGAAAGCGGCGCTTTCGTTTAACATGCTATGGTCTCAACGCCCTTACGAGGTAGTGATGAGTTTCACGCGCTCTAAGCCCGGCCCGCGCGCGGTTAGGAAGATTGGCCGCAATCTGAGCGGTACCACCCACCCTACCCTACCACTTATAGGCGGCCGTCCGTCCTACAGCCGCCCGAAAAGGAACTGCAGTGATCTTGAATAGGGATCCTACAGCGATAAAAAGAATCCCCATAAAAATACCACTAGATTGAACACCAGTGATTTCGTATCCGGTCAAAATCTTGGCTAATTGATCGAAGTGGGTAGCTCCAGTAGACCCATAGATCATGGAACAAATAGGGTGGGTAGGCCCAAGCACCACACTACACGTATAGACGCGAACCCCCCTCGTTACCGTACGTGCGACTCTCACCGCATACGGCTCGCACAAAGACTCAACAATCCATCCCTTGCCTTTTCTTCCACCTTTCCTCTCCAATCCTCGATCAAACTTGCGTTCTCCAGGCGCGGGGGGTCTTTCCTTCGCCTATCGTATGTATCGGCTTGCTTGGCTTCGTCCCGAACCAAGGCAAGTTGTACTTGCGAGCGCGTGCGTGTAGGAAGGCCGACCACTACATAAGCGTCAAGACTACGATTACAAGCTTGACGGAAGCGAAAAGCTTCTATTCTCGTTGGGATTGGATATAGATGGATAATCTATAGATCGTAGTAGTTCGCTAACCTCTCTAACTAACATACGATACAATTTAACTTCACGGCACGGCCAAAAGAAAGAGCTTCGCTCGGTTGGCCTTCCGGAGCTGAGGAATGCCTTCTTTCTCTTCAGTCTACAACTTTCTTCTGGGAGAGGCAGGATTCGAACCTACGTAGAAAAACTTCAACAGATTTACAGTCTGCCGCTTTTAACCACTCGGCCACTCTCCCCTTCCCGGGCCGAGGCCCGGGTTGACAGAAGGAGGTCTTTCAGAACCTGAATCAATAAGCTTATTGATTTTCAAGAAGGAAACTAAGACGTCACGCGACGCTAGCGTTCCGGGGGAATGACGTCATTTAGTCAGTTCATAACAATCTCTGTAAAGCAAGGGGCAAAGCTTCGTAGACAGCTTCCCTCTTATGTAGTCGTCGGCCTTCTTCCCCAGCCCCCCTTCGTCGCTTCTGGCGAAGCTGCGAGTTCATGAGCAAGTGAATGAACAAGCCAGCGAGCAACGAGTGAAGTGACTGAACGAGCCATGTTCCGGCAAGGGAGGAGTAACCGTCTTTGTTTTCTTCCCCTATCCCCTCAAAGCTCCTCTCTCTATAGGGGCGCTAGCGCTTTACTAATAGAAAAAAAAAAAGAAAGTCTCTGACTTCTGCTGAGCGAAGCTGCGAGCCTACCCTTCTCGAGCCTACTTAAATAGCTTACGCTTACTAAGCCTAGTCTACTAAAAAAGGGCTACAGCAAGCAAGCTTTCCCCCTTCGTTTGTTGTGGGTCGCGCCTTGCCTTACCGCAGGCACTGAATGAAATGAGTGGAGATCTTCCTTCCTCCTTGCGTCTTACCTTCAACTTCGTTGTCACTAGTGGCGAAGAAAAATTCGTGAATCTTACCCGCCTAAAGAAAGTTCAGTCTACAAGAAGCTGGCAGAGCTTTAGCCATGCCATTGGACCATATCCATCTATCCTACCTAAACAGTAAGCCTTTTTCAGTTCGTTCTTCGAATGACGCTAGTGGAGACTAATTCCTTTTTCTAATGAAGATACTACTTCCGTCTGCCCATTCATCCCCAGTGGATCCTTCTTCCCCCTAAGAATTGAACGAACCAAGTTCACCTATACGAGAGTGAGGAATAAAAACCAACAAGAAACTTCCCACTTTTGATGTCCCACGATTCTGCGTCTTTAGAAATGGCTACGAAGGACGGGGGTCGCTAGGTCAGAAAAGCGAGAAAACGAAATTCTCCCCAAGTAGGATTCGAACCTACGACCAATCAGTTAACAGCCGACCGCTCTACCACTGAGCTACTGAGGAACAACGGACTGTCGGAAGCCGACTCTCGTTCTTTGGACTAACCTAGTTTAGAAATGGCTTCGTCACTTTTTTCACATACACCGGGGAAAAGTTTACGATAGCAAGCCCCTGAAAGGCCGGAGAGACTCCAGGACAAGGGGGCGGCAGTCAACCATCCACTCTCGAGATTCATATTGATCAATCGATCTCCGCGTCCTTCCAGTTCGCTAAGTAGACTCACTCTACCTATAGTCGAACTTTTCCTGCCAAAAACTGATCACTTACTTCTCATCTGCGGAGTTAGCAGGTATGATAGAGTCCCCTCTCTGTCTGTCTCTCCGAGTGACGACTACTAAGTAGCACTTCTGCTATTAAATCATAGAATCGATTCCGATCAGAAAAAGCCAAAGTAATTTGATGTTTTCAGTATCTGACGATACCCTGCAATCAAAGTCAAATAGCTTCGAGCCTATAACGAAAAGCGTCAGGGCGAAGGTTCGCGCTTTTGATTGCAGCTAGCGCGCCCACTTTCTTTTTCTTTCTCGCTTGTTAGTCAAGCTAAAGCTTGCCTTTTTATTAGCAGATATTATCTGACGGGCAGGACCCGTCACTTTGTGCTGGTCTCGATCTCGCTTGGTGGTGCCCTTCTCGATGATTGTTGACTCAACATTGATTTCGTCCTTGACCAAATCCATCGAGTCTTTGAATTCGCTATAACACATTGTTCCGCCGCCTATCTCATTCCATGCTTCTTGTTTCTCCGAATTGGTTCTGCGTGTCAGTCAATCTTCATTCACCATCAGAAGAGGGAAGAGCTAAGACTTTAGGTTAGGCCGGTCTCGTCATTCACGCAATTTCCTCGTCCATCGATCGCGCGAGTACGCAGGAAGTCAGCACATAGCGAACGAAAAAAGCGTTCATCCTGGATTCTCTTCCTCAATCCAAATTTCTATCCATCCATTTTCGTTATATTCATTCGGTCAAAGTCTCCACGGCCTTTTCACGCCCTTCTACTGAGAGGTGCACCATGTTGTGCGGAATCGGCAAAGACCTTGAAGTACACGTCCTCGAGGGCAGCATTCATGGCAATCATCACGTCGTACTTTCTTTGACATGGTCTGGCTTTTTTCTTGGTGTTGTTTAATAGATGTCTTTTGCCGCTTTTCCCTGTCCGAGAATCTCCATCTGCTTGAAGTGGGCGAGCGTTAATCCTTATGTCAGGTTGGTTGTTCAAAAGACTTTCTTTTTACCCCTTGCATTTTCATCTTTTTGAAAGCCCCGACTCATTCTTATGGAGTCCTATTTCAGGTGCAAAGCCGCTCATATAAAGAAAGACCTTTTTCTCTCCCATTTCTCATTTTTTGGATTGAAAGAGGATAAGCGCTATCCATTGAGTAAAGGGAGGGTTTGCTACAGTGATTCGGTCGGTTCCCGTTCGCCTGCTCTCCTCATAGTCCATTAGTGGTTAGGGTGGTAAACTTAGAGGGCGCCCGCCTCCTCTTCAGACGTGTCCTCGACAGCCTGGTGGTTGTTCGGTTTCCGCTTTTTGGGGCGGGAGTATAAGGTCGTTGGGGTTTCCTTTTCTTCAACCAATTCGGTTGTGTCAGCTTTGGTCTAACATTTTTTTCTTTTCTGGCTGGACAAAGATGGATTGAAAGTAAGATAGATTCATTTGAGTTCTTCTAGTACAGGACCTTCGATCGACCATGGGGCGTATTCTACCCTTCCAAATTTCATTCTATTGAAGCGAGAAAACGGAAAGCGCGCTAGCGCGCTCCGGCTTTCGAGCCTCCGCTTGCTCCTTCTCATCCTTGTCTTTTTTTGGTTTGACAGTTCCGTTGTCTGTGGATTTTGAACAAACAAAGGAAAGCCCCCTTCTACTATGCCATTTGATTGATTTTCTTCTTTGAAAGTGCTGCTCGCTACTCTCCGAGGCCAAGGACGGGGTCGAACCGTCATTCCAGGATTTGCAGTCCGATACATTTCCATTATGTTACCTAGCCAAACTCGCCACCTCATGTGTAAAAAAAAGTCAAATGTTCTTCCTTCCCCGCTCCCTCTTTTTCTACATATGCGGTGGCGGGCGGAGCGCTCTATATGACCAGCGGCGGGTTACCAGAGAAGAGGGGACAACTTCTTTCTCCCTTGCCTTGCTCAATCTTCCTTTTCTTCTTTCAAGTAGCAAGCGAGAAAACGGAGAGCGCACTAGCGCGCTACGGCTTTCGAGCGCTGGAACGAAGCAAAAAAACGAAGCCAAAAAGAGAAGTCTTTAGGAGCAGTCCATTCGAGTTAGTTTTCTTCCATAGTAGCGATCCATAGGCGAGCGAGTAGGTTTCATACTTTGAAAGGGAATTAGACCAGACGGCGTGGATATGTCGTTTGGCTAGAGCTTTTCGGGGTTCTCAGAGGTTAAGATTGAATATGTCGAAATAGGCTTTCCATAGTTCATATGGCTTGTAGTTCAAGACTAGCAGTACTACATACCAAGCTAAGCTAGGAAAGAGAATTGACCAAACTTAAGAATAACTTCCCGGGGAACCAACTCATAAGTAGCCAAAGCCTGTTAACAATCTGCAGCTCGGTCACTAAGTCAATGTAGCTATTCCCCGTTATCAACCAATGAATCCTATAACCTCTTAATAAGGGTGGGGGAAGGGTCTGCTTTTAGTTCCCCTCCAAGTAAAGAATCCGGTCTCATACCGGCGCGTCAGGCTTGAAACCGATGCAGCTAAATCATCAACTCTAACATAGAAGGTTTCCTCTCGTCTGAAACCAATCTTCACTGGTCTTACGGAAGCTTTTGCTGGCTAGGTTTCGCCTTTCTTCGACCGGAATAGTAGTTGTTTATGCCGCCGATAAAGCCGGTTAACAATCTTACGCCAGGGCAAGCAACCGTTCTGGGGGCGGGCATCCTCGTGCTACTGCTCAAAGGGCAACTTCTCTTCTTTGGAAGGCTTCAAAGAGAGTTGGTTCCACCCGTTTATTAAGGTAAAGAAACTGAGCCCGGGCATACGTCAATTCTGTAGGCATTGTAAGTTTCCATTTTTTTTGGCGATTGAGGTGAAAGGGGAGAATTGTTTACATTTGTAAGCGAAGCAGCTAGGATGAAATGAGGAGTAGCAGGGGAACACGCTAAGTCAGCTTGAAAAGGAGTATCTGAATTGCTAACTGCCGAAGTCAAGCAGCCTAATCAACGAACAGAGGAAGTGAAAGCATTCATGAGCGAAAACTAGAACAGATAGGACGAATACGTGACCAGAGAATGAGATGGGAGGCGTGACTATCTAATCAAAGCTGTGCTCTTATGCTCAAAGGTACGTAAGGAAAGACCTTCCGATACACTACATACGGAATTTCCCTCCTCTCCTTTCAAGCTGAGCCTTGGGCCCGGGGAAGAGCTACGAGTTGGTTTATCAGCTCTTGGGCCGTCAGCCTTTGTGATGGGCAAGCAGTGTGTGGGCTAGCAGCCAAGGGACATAAAAACATACCTCGTACTACCACCTTCCTTCTTCCAATTGAGCATATTTCACCCCCCATTAGACTCACAGCAAGCCACAAATTCAAGAGGTTTACCCGGTACCAGAAACCCGACCTGGCGTAAGATCGTTTACCTGCTCTAGCTGAAGTTTTTCTTTGTTAATCGGCTTTGGGCTTCGTTCGTTCCTTTTTAGATAGAAAGCTGCTTCCTTCCTTGGCTAGCGAACCAGTCCCGTTCTTTTGGCTAAAGTATTCCTATTCAGTTTCAGATATTCTGTCCTGGAATTTCATTCCTTATAATATAAGGGGAACACTCGCGTACGTACGGGTTGGCATCGAGAAGGAAAGCAGGTACGAGGAGAGGAAAAAGTTCGATTTGAACCTCGGTTGGAAGAGTGGAACGTTTCCAAGGCATGATCAGCATTTACGGGTTGCACCTCTCTGCGGTAACCGCCTTCTTGTTGATTGGCAAAGATAGGTTGATTAACTCACCCCTGCCTAAGGCCCCGAGCAGGTTAACTCTAATAAAAAATCCCGTAAAGAAAGGAAGTTAGGGGAAGTAAGATAAGTTCGCGAAGAAAGAATGTTGCTAGGCTCCAATAGAAAAAAGACTTCCCTAAACCCTCTAATGACTCTTCCCGAGGGGGATTTTTTTCTAAGTCTGGGTCTTCTAGGTGGTAGTACAAACATGGAGTTGATGTTTGTTGGTACTGGAGGAAAGTTTGCAAACAGAAGCATCACTGGCAGCAAGCTTTCAGTGCTTCATCACCAGACATTCTACACAAGGGTGAATATTGTCCAGCTAAAGGGTACTCATGGTTGCTGCAGCATCAACAGGTACATAGAGACACCATTCTTATATGGTGTAGGAGTATTGTCCCTAAGCATAGATTTCGTCTTTGGTTGGCCCTGCAAGATAGACTACCTATCAATGCGTTATTGGCTAGACATATACCTGGCAGACAGAATATTTGTGGTCTGTGTGACAATCCTGGTGAAACTGTGGACCATTTATTGTTTGAGTGCAGTCATGCTCGGCAGGTCAGAGAAGTTGTTCTCAGTTGGTGCAATACCTCTTGGAGACCTACTGGATGGATACAATGGCAACGAGCTATTCTACGCAAAAAGCACATAATTGACAAATGGTTTCACTGCTGTATTTTTGCAGCCATAGGATATCACCTGTGGCTGGATAGAAATGCGTCAATATTTCAGGGCAAGCGACAAAGTATTCAGGAAACGTGTAAAAAAGTGAGGGCCGGTTTCGGGATGGGAGGATTTCTTATTTAGCTAAGTCAGGGAAGCATAGAGAAGATGGGCAAAATATATTGTATAGATTAACTGAGGCTTAGTTATAGATGAACCCTTCTTAATAGATAAGGTGGCATCTAGACTAAGTGCTCCTAGTGTGTGAATTGTTGAGTTATTAATGTTGTTCGAAAAAAAAAAACAACAACCAGTTCATTTTGAATGGTTGCCTGTGCTATGTGGGCACTGTAAACTTTACGGTCATGAAGAGGAAAATTGGTTGAAGAAACAAGGGAATTGGGTTTGGAGACCTAAGACAGCTCCTCTTTTTAATGCTGACCCTGCACCTGTGGTGGAACAACCTTCAGAGGTTTGGCAGCAGGTTGGTAAACGAATGAGTATAGTTGTGACTGTGCAGCATGAGACACCAGTTAGAAATTCTTTTGAACTCTTGGAGACAGTGATTGAAGATCAAGGTATAAGAACAGAAGCTGAGTTGGTTGATAAAGGGGTGGGTGGGGCTGGCCCTTCCCATGGATAACCTTTTGAGTTGGAATGTTAGGCTTAGGGAACCAAAGGGAACCAAGAAGCAAAGGGCTGTTTTGGCCTTTTGTAGTAGAAATAAGGTTCCAAGGTAGGAGTTCAGAGGTAGGTGTTCGTTTCACTACGTTACACTTAAGTTAACGCGTTCGTTTTTTTGCTTCGTTCCAGCGCTCGAAAGTTCCAGCAACAAACATAGAATTGCGTATATAACACAAAGACGTAATCTTCATCTGAAAAAGAATGAAAGCTCTGATAGTTGAGACATCAATGACGGGCCAATGAGTGCTACAGTAGTGCCTTGCGGGGTCGTAGCGCCGGTTACCGAGGTTTTTGATCGTCGAGGAATTGAAGATAAAGTTAGTGTGAAGTGTAAGTAGTAAGGGCGCATTTCACAATGATAAACCCTCTTTAGATCAAGGAATAATTAAAGGTACCCTAGCTGGATAGCTAAGACACTAAGAAGGCTTAGGCCGAATGCTTACCTTATGCTTACGTACCGGCCGTAGAGAAGGTAGGTAGGAATAGATGGGCTGACGGATTAGGGAAATGGACCACTCGCAAGACTGAAAACTCAAAGAAGAAGCAAAAAAAAAAGAAAGACAGAAAGAGAACCCTTTTAGCTACGGCAAATGCTGCCCAATTCACATTCACTCGATCTACGTCGAGCAAAAAAGCAAAGAAAACTGACTGAGACCCTACCGAAATGCCAAGCCAAAGGATTTGAATTCAGTTTAGCAAGGTACCTGATACGATTAGAAGGATAGACTGTTTCCACTCCATCCTTCTTAAGCATACGTACCATCCTGCGGTATTCGCCTCAAGATGGACATACACCAATCATGGTAGGCATTGTTTAACTGCCTATAGTGAAGACCCGTCGTTTTCCGCCACCTTCACAGCCTCAGAATAGGAAGCTTCTTTAACTACTTGAGCTGCTATTTCCAAATCAATTCTGTTCAATCTCCCTTCTCTGATGACTTACACATTTTCAATCAAATCATGTCCCATATTTAGAAATTTCGCATTGATCAGGGCAGACGTTCCAGCTGCCGATTCAAAGAGAGAAGAGGGGAGAAGAAGGTAAAATGAAGCCTTAAAGCAAAGGGTCATACAGTTCTCACTCCATTGCCATTTCTTCGGTCTCTTCCTCAGAGTTAAGCTAGCCACTCTCAATTAGTGGAGTGGGCAAAAAGCTTCCATTGATGGAGGCCTTGTCTTATGATAGGATAAATGACAAGCGAATACTAATCCACTAATCCCCTTGGGGGGCAGCCCCCATAAACACCTCCTCACACTCTTATCGATCCGGCCGACAGATGCCTGTTCCGCTAAATCACCCTACTTTGATAAAAAGTCTAACTCGTCGTCTTAATAACTCCGCCTTTCCAGTGCCCAATCTTTCTCTGCTGAAATGACTCTATAATTGCTCAATAGGATTTATCCTATATTAGAGAAAAAGGGCCTTTGAGATAGAAAACTTACCCATACTCTGCCCTATTCCCCTCACCCCCACTTAGCTGTAGCACACACATAGACGCCTCCAAGCTCATTGCGAGCTCACAGTAATTCAACCCCCTAAATAGGAAGAGGGCCCTTAGGAGAGAGACGGAAGATCTTAAGAAATGGAGCCCGGGTCAGTTTCCCCCGCCCCCAATACCGGCTGATCAACCCAGTTGCAATCCTCCCCGCCAACGCCTGGTCGACCTCTCCTGATGTATCTGTCAGTAATGAAAGCATCCATGAGTTGTGTCCTTGGTCAGCACGATGAAAGGGGTGGGAAGGAAAGAGCCATTTACTATACTCAGCAAGAAGTTCACTGATTATGAGACAAGGTATATGGTTAACGAAAAGACCTGTTGTGCTCTTACATGGGCCTACGCCACTACATGTTGAACTATACGACCATGCTTATTGCAAGGATGGACCCGCTGAAGTATCTCTTTGAAAAGCCAGCCCTCACGGGCTGTACAGCAAGGTGGCAGATGTTACTATCAGAGTTCGATATTGTGTACGTCACCCAGAAGCTCTAAATGAGTAAGACAAGGGGCAGGCAATAGCAGACCACCTGCGGATCATCCCGTGCCTGACTATGAGCTTGATTTTGGGACGAAGCTATTCCATTTGCGGTAGGCGAAGAAGAATACGAAACTTCTCATGATTGGCAAATATTCTTTGATGGTGCAGTAAATCAGAACGGAAATGGAGTTGGCTTTCTACATGCTATCTTAAAGCTCTCCAAAAGGAGCCCATATTCCCATAGCTGTCAAGTATCTGTTCTTTCAGGGCTAAGTCTTGCATTCATTCCTTCATCCCTTGAGTACGAAGGGATAGCTATGAAAAGCAAAGAGAAAGAAAGTATCTCCCTCTTAAGAATATCCCCCCTGTGGGGGACTAGGTAGGCAGAGCCTAAGCCCTCGGACACGTATCATATCGATGTCCGGCGGATTAGGAGGGTGGTCTATTACCGACAAACCCATCCAGCCTTAACTCATAGCTTCTTAGTTGCAATAGCTCAATAGCAACGTCGAAGCCTATGTGTTAAGGATAGAGTTCTTTCACCGAACCGACTTACTTCTCTCGATTGACTATGAAGATGCGGAGGGGCCGGAACCCGCTTCTTCCAGAACCAAGATCTTCCCTTTCTCACTTCGGAGCAGGCCTGTAAGTGCTTTCTAGCAGCCGTGGGAGGCGGTAGTGAGGGAAAGATCGATTACCCACCCGCCCTTGATCTTTGGCTTAGCCACGCGTACCGAGTCGAAATACGGACAAAAGAATTCTTCACCCAGCAAAACTGACGCTATTGACTTGGATGTGTCCTCACTCACAAGACAAGTCCCATTTTGATACAAAAGTATGCCCATGAAACGAAAGTTTTCATGATCTTGATGTCTGCTCATTCATGTCCGCCTTCAAAATGAAGTGAAAACGTTAATCTACGAGCGGGAGGCAATAGGATAAGATAGCCAGCCACAGGTTCCCCTACAAACTCTTCGAGCGTCAATTTCTTATTGTTCTGATCCAGTTCGCCTTACTGACGCGAGAATAAATATACATATATACATTACCTAACCCGCTTATCAATTTGATTCTTCTAGGGGTATTAGGCATAAAATCGTGTATGCATTTTTCATGTACTCATCTTCGATGCTTTGAACTTCCACCCGGGCATACTTTTCTTTGCTTCCTTCCGACTACTAAGCTGCTTTATAGGCTCAAGCCTCCTATCTACGGTAGCTGACGCAGCAAGACCCGCCTCTCGTTCGCTCCTCTCCCGGTGGTCTTTTGGCTTCCGCTCCTCAATCTTATTCTCTTTCCGATCCTGCTTCAGATTCTCTTTCAGTTGTGGAAAGAAGGCCCGGTTGACTAGCCGCGTATTGTCCCGAAAGAAAGAGGTTGATGCACCCAGCTATCCGAAGTAGAGCTTTCTTTCTCCCACCTTTCCTTACCTAGTTTAGATAGCGTATTGAGAATCATGTCAAAATAGACCAAGACCTGGGCCCTGGTTCTCTTTCTGGCTAGCTTGAAACAAGCCGGTTCCAAACACAGCAAAGAAGGAAGCGCTCGAAAGGGACCACACAAGAATGGCTCATAACTGGAAAAGATAAAAAGAATGTCTCCTAGCTGCGGCTCCCAACTGAGAATTTCTCTCGATCACTCTCTAAGAGAAATTGACCTTTTCGCAAAAAGTAAAAAAGGACTTCTTTCCTAAGCGGAGATTTGGACTACATGGACCTAAGCAACCCGCCGACAGGGGCAGCCTTTCACTGTTGGAAACTTTGATTTAGATTGGTAGGATTCTGTCTAATCTTTCCTAATTTAGAAATTGCACTCAATCAACATAGTTTCCACTCATTCCTTCTCGACCGCCTCTTTTCGTTTCACTTTGGATCAAATCTTTTAAGTGATTTTCGTCTCTCTTATGAGAAATGGTTTCCTTCGTTTGAGCCGTCGTCGCTTAATGCATGTAGGGGAACTGGGGCATTTCCCCCACCGGAGAACCAGAAGAACAAGAATGAACTCAAAGCGTTTGAAGGAGATCCGCAACTTGAACAAGGTAGACGCTTTCCTACCCCTTTCTATTTCTACTTCTTTGAAAGGTGAAAGAGTAAGAAGCGTCACCGACTTGCTCTTAAATTCAAAGCTTTTTTCTTTCTCCGCAAGAACAATCTTTACTTTCTTTAGACTATCTAATAGAAGGCCCTTGAAACGATCGTAAATGGCCTGAAATGAAATGTAACGAGAGGAAGGCAAAGAAAGCAAAAAGAAGGGCTCCTACTTTTTTACAATAGAATGGAAATGCTGTCACTAGAACGGACCACAGAAAGAATCTCTTTCTAGCCGGAAGTATTCAAAGATAAGATAAAGATAAGGCTATGCGCACACAAGCAAACTTCAGGTATGCAGTTAGTTCTCAAGCGATTCCTTCGGATCTTAGGTGCGACCTTAGGGAGCTTGTTTTGGCAGCTACTCTCTTATAGTGTTGTGTCCTACTTTCCGAGTGATAGTTCAAGGCAGGGCAGGACGGGACTCACGGGGCTTGGGGGGAGCCTTCCCCCAGGGAAAACCTAATAAGACTCATTCTAATACTTGACTTCAACCTCCGTAAGCCTATGGCTTCTTTCGAAGCTTAGTAGCTAAAGCCTACTTTCGGGGGTACGCGGATTTGGGCTACTAAGTGGAAGCAGACCATTCCACTTCCCATTTGCACGCTGCGATCGTAGGAAGCTCTATTAGCGAATGCAATTCCCCGCCCCTGCCCTGCAGCTTGGCTTGGAATCAAACTAGCCTATCATGCCCTTTCTTCATTCCTATATGGACCATATTCCTATCTTCTTCCAATCTTGACTGTATTACTGGGATTCCTATTTACTGAACCATATCAAAGAAGCTACTTTCTTTCTGGCGGGTATAAAGGGATATACAGTCTAAGAGAGTGCCATGTACAGAGCCCTTCTACTTATCTTCCAACCAAACCTCTGATAATGGGATGGGGAGGCGCCTCAGCTACTTAAGGCACAAGGAATCCCCGTAGAGTTCGTTAGTTCCCTCTCCTCCAAAGTCAGGGCGGCGGGGCATTAGCTTCAGCTTCCGAATTAGAAATTAGCAGAAGTACTTCCAATCCTGACAATCCTGAAGGGGAAATCCCTTCCCAAATCTTCAGTAATCAAAAGCCAAGAAAAGGTCCCAAAGCCAGTTTGTCTTTAGTAAACTTCACCTTCTCGAGGATCTTTTCCTCGCTGGGGAGAATCTCTTCCATCCTATAGGGAATAGAGCTTTCTTTCAAGAAAAAGCTAAGCAAATTTACCTGGAGAAAGGAAAGACCGGCAACAAGGTCCCAAGGCCCGTTCTCGATACGAAATTAGGCCCCTTGGACAAGACTTTTTGTCTCGCAGCATCTCTATAATGAGACTGTCCAACTCGGGAACTCCTAGCCATTCACTGAGCACTGAGAGTCTTTTCCTCGGAAATCTAATTCATAATCTATCTAAGCGGATCGAATCCGAAAAAACGGCGAAGGGCCTGCCTAATTGCTTCCATCGCACTCAAAGCGGCACATGTACTCATAATAGAAATAATATAAAGAAAAGTCAAGGTTCACTAAGAGAAAGGATTGACTTCCCACGCCAAGCCAAGGGCTCTCAAAGCCGATTTGTAAGTAATGAAGTTGGCCTTCTTGAGGTGCGATACCGACCATCCGTCGAATGAGACTCAGGCATAAGAAGTTGTGAATACAATTCCCCAGTTGCTCCCCAAAAGACTGAGAATTCCTGGTCTGCTTTGCTGTCAAAGCCGGGGAAGAACTCCGAATGAATACCTTTCGCCTGTGATTTGATGCCCTGATCCAATGGCTTCATGCCCAAGGGGAGCGCACTCTTTATGATTTCACTAGCCGTCGTAGAAGGCAAATCCGATCTATGCCCAAACCACCAGGACGAGAGAATCTGTATCTGATCCTTCCTGGGAGTGGGAGGAGACAGAGTCAAATCAATCTACAACAAAAGGAGTCACTCGTGGCACACTGACTATATTCCAACTTCTCTGCATCAATGCACTCACTACCTTTGACGCCAAGGAAAGCAAGTCAAGCAGTCTTTTTTTTCAAGAAGAAAGTCACAGTCACACCGCTACTACTATTCTAACAGCTACCGATTCTCATCCGAGGAGAACGGAACTACCTTTAGAGTAGAGCTAACTGCTGCAGTTACGCCTCCAACAGATGAAATCGCACCGTCGTCTTCCCGAGAACCTGCATGGGATTCGTGAACAGGAAAAGAAAAGACCTCTTGCTCCTGGCCCGAAAAAAAAGCATTTGAACAAGACCACGGACACCATCACTAAATCATATTGACTATCCGAAAGCCTACCTTATCAAGCTAATCAAATCATCTCTGTCAACAATTGGTTCACATTCATTCCCAGCTAAACGTGAACAGAGTGACTATTGGGCAAGAGGGACGCCTCCTTAGTGGTACTTTCTTTATTCAACAATCATTCCCATGGCCTTTCGTTAGCTTTAGAAAGAAAGGGGATTCCCCCGGGAGTCACTTCTTTCCCTGTGTAGCTAGTAGATCGGGGAAAGACTTAAAAGAAGATTACAAGGAAAGCAAGAAGAAAGAAGAAGGATCTTATCTTACCATGCTACTTAAAAAGAAGAAATATCCCCTCGTACGGAACTAACTAGAAGACTTTTCCTATCTTACTTATATTAAGAAAAGAACTAATAGCAATCCTTATTAAGATTAAGGAATGAATAAAACAAAAGGTTAAAGAAATGAGTACAATACTCTGAAAAGAAGAAGAAAGCTCTAGTTAAAATAGGTAAGCCAGGAACAAGCTTTGGAAGCCTTTTCGAGTTCAAGCAAGGAAGCAATGCCAAGTCATTGAAGGAAGGCAGTGGGTACTACGGATGAGCAAAAGCTTCTTCATCTTCCTCTTTCGAGAAGAATGCCAAAACAAATAGGAAGAGAGGAATGAAAATTGAATATGCTTTAGACAGAAAGTCCATTCTTCCACACCCAGTGCTGTGTCCCTTACGAGGACAGGACTACCTGGGTGCATCCCTTCGTTTCATCGGAGGATGATTTCACGGCGAGATGAGTATTCCGATAAGGTTGTGCAATTTTACCCAAGCTTATTTAGTATTAACAAGTTGATACCGGTCACTAAGAAAGATAATAACCAGTATTCATCTATTTTGAAATACTACTTTATTTTAATTTTTATTGGTTAATTTCCAAAGAAAGTTGGAATCTCTTCCAGGCAAGGTACCCGATCTGATGGATCGGTACGCATCTTTCTATAAGACCATACCCTTAGTTACTGGGTGGTCATGTAAGCCTATGTGGACCAATTGATCGGTTCAGTACAAGTTCGTTAGGGGAAACCTTAAGGTCCCTTTCTTCCGTTGCTTATTGGATCAATTTTCCGTCCTGAAAGGAAAGAGCTTCGTGACCTCATGCTGGGTTTATACTGATCGGATAACCCTGCCTTTCGCTAAGACGGCTACCTCTTGGTCGTCCTTGTACATAGATCCTCTCTTTGCCTACTTCTCCCCGAGAGAAATAATTTATCCTGGTGAGGATCGAAGACACTTTCCATTTTGATGGCTATCAAGCGGTCCCTAGAGAAAGTTGTTTTTCAGAGGCAGTCCGGTTCTTAACAGTCCTGTTGACTGAGGTATATTCTCTCTATGCCGAAGTAGCTTTGCTGTTAAACTGGATTTTATGTACCCTCCGGGTAGGCTTGGGTTTAAGGTAGAAGGTGCGGGTAAGTTAAGGATTTTCGCGATCCCTAAGGCCCTTAAGCAGTCTCTCTTCTTCGACCAGCGCACGAGTGGTGCATGTATGTGTTAAGAAGGATCCCTAATTCAGGGACTTTTAGCCAGTTCGCTTTTTGAGTTCTTGCCTTCTCGTGTAGTTCCAACATCTAGGAGTTTTCCTGTAAGCGTCTAGTTAGATGAGAGAGTTTTCTAAGGTAAGCTTTACCTTGACTTGAATATCTATGTACCCTTGCCTGCACCCATTACCTATGAATATTCCATGCCTAGGGAAGAGAAATAGATTGCCTGTCGCTTTAATAATAACTTTATATAGAGACTTTCCCAGGTAATCAAAGCTTTCTTCCTTACCCCTGGCACATACCTTTAACCTGTCCTCGGACTCTATCATTGGCTTGGCTGGTTGGGAGAAAAACTGGGGCTGAAAGGAAACTACAACACAAAGCATAGGGAATGAGGAGGAAATTACAGGGACGGATGGCAAACTCTATAACTTGCTAGCTTACTGGATGGACTGGATCGCATGGAGAAAAGGACCTAAAGGGCGAAAAAATAGAAAAATTTAGAAGGAAACTGGAGTTGATTTCCAATCTACAGAGACCGTATTCGCTTAGCTGAATAAAGATAGATTATGGCTGACACTGCCAAGAAAGCCTTACTCTTAGCTCTTAGAAAGTAAAGAATTGACTTACTCTCAAAAGAAAAAGAAAAGCATATTGAGGAAGTATAAGGACTCTCTTACTGGGGGAAAAAGGAAAAGGAAAGGTATCAACATGACTCTAGTCTTTAACAGCAATAGAGGAAGCGTTAAGGAATTAGAAAGAAGGAATGATCTAACTTTATTGGAATGAACATTTCCAGGGAGAAATAAAAGAATTAACAACTGGATAGAATCCTCCGATACGATGAAGAGAATAAAACCATATCGAAGTCCTAAGTCTACGACTGGATATAATACTAATGAAAGAGGGAACCCAACGGTAAAACGAAAGGAAAAGGAGAATGTTGCCCCTTTTTCCCTATCTTACTTACTCTAGTACTAATAAAGGACTAATAACTAGGAAAAGAAGGCAGGAAAAGCTAATAGAAAGCATTTACAGAAAAAGAAAGAATCTTATGCCGAAAGCATAATCTTAAGTAAGCAAGATTTAGAGAAAGAGAAAGAAAACTAGTCTGACAAGGAAAGCAATTATAAAGAAGGTAACAGATTTACATCCTAATGAAAAGGAAGAAATATCCTAGTACCGAACTAAATAGAAGCATTTAGTACTTCCATCCTTCCGTTTATACAGCAATAGTCATATGCTAGACAGATTACGGATATTGGTCAGTAATAGCCTAAAAGAACATAGAGAGAAAAAAATACCTATCTAAGGCTCGGAACTGAACTCCTTTGACCAACAGACCATACTTCATGCCCGAGTTCGTCACTTCTTACCTGCTTTCCTTATGCCTACTTGTCTAAGCCCTTGCAATGGGCGGGGCGATTTCCCTTTGAAGTGGAAGAGGATTCATGCGCTCTTTTCATAGTAACAGATATCCACGCATAGAGCATGAAAAGAAAAAGGGCTTACGACGAATGGCCCTGTTTCAGAAGGAATAGAGGGGGAATAAGCATAATCATCCAAAGATGCCGAATAATCCGTTGAAACCGAAACAGGCGCCTCAGGATCAGAAAAAGCCGATTACACAGAACATGAAGCGAGAGCTAAAGCTTTTGCAGAGGGACTTTTTTCTCTTCACAGGAGTTTTCTTTGAAGCAAAGGGCAATAAGTCAGGAACTTTAAGCAGTTGGTCAACTTACCGTAAGGAAGCTACTGGGCTGTTGTGGAAGGGTAGGAGCCCAAAGTTCTTCTTCTTTTTATGGGTCAAAGCAGGAAAGACTCAAAGGTTCCAAGCTCTAGTTGAAGTAGGAATTCCTATCTAAAGCATCTTTCCTCCCTGTGAGCGAGATTCCTCCTTGCTACTTCTTTCATACCAAAGGAAGGGATGCTTGGTATCATTCGAGTACCACTGTCCAATCGGGGAGTCAAGTCTGTCTGCCCGGTGGTCGGATGTGAAGGAGTAAGGAGCCCCTGTTAGTTTTGAGTGGGTGCCCCGTTGTCTATGGGTAAGGAACGGATTAGAAGTAAGACTATGTATAGCTCTGCATTCCTTCTTCTTTCTTGTCTGGTAGTTAAGGAGTTAATGCAAATAAGATAAGAAAGAGACTAAACTCCTGTGGACGTAGTGAAGAAGTAGCTCTACCGACATCCAGAGCTTCCACCAAGGCAAGCGAAATCCTCATCTCATCTATTGCTGCTTTTGAATCGGCTGAAAGAGGATTTTGATGTCACTTAGGAGAAGTATAGGGATGTGGGCCTGAGTCTTATATAATATAATAAGTTGTTGTTACTCGGTCTAGCTAGGACAGAGCCATCCTAATCCTAAAGACTCTTTCTTCTGTTCTAGGTTTGGATAAGGAAGTAGACCCCGCTAGGGTTTCTTTTGAAAAGTTCTGTTAGAGCTTCTTCCCCTTCTGTCATTTAAGGTAAGGGCAATCACTAGTGAAAGAGTGCCCATTGACCCAACTAGCGAATCTGTTTAGAACCAGGTTAAGAAAGATAGCTGAAAGTGCTAGCATAAGGAAGAGATTCTATGGATGGAAAGAGGCCCTTCCTTGCTTTCAAGGTTTCGGCATTCAAAGTCAAACGATTCTTTTAATAAGTTTAATAAAAAAGAAAGTCAAGGAAATCGGCCTGCTCTTCTCTATTGAACTATGGAAAGCACTTTCTAGTAGCGACACGGATTCACCACTACTTATGACTTTCGCCAATGGGGCAAACGAAGGCTAACCCGTTCTGGTTGTTATGACTGGCAAGAATCAGTAGGTTCTTTAAGTCTTGCTTGTGCGCTTTGGTCCTTCTTACAGAGACTATCCTTTGTATAAGTAATGATCCATCCAAGGAATGAGCTTCCCCAGAGTCAAATCCCGTGGACTACCAGGAAAAGATAGAACCTCGCCCGGCAACAGCAGTCCATAGCAGATGGTCTTGGAAAGAACCTTTCATTCGATGCTTCTGATTCAACTCCCAGACAACCAAGGAAGTATGCGCGAAGATAGGGTTAGCCCCTGCGGCAAGCATTATCCGGGAACTGGAAGATGGTTGGCGTGACACGCCTAAATCCCCCACAATCAATCCACAAGGCTTCAGGCGCAGTTTCCGCTTTAGCGGCTTGAACCCTTCGATCAAGAGATACCTTAAATCAAATCCACTTAGTAGCTGACCTCTTACACGTTCGTGGCTATTCCAATTCATACATATTCATACATAATCTTCTCCGACATGAGATAGAGTGAGAGGGCCTATTCCATAGAACAAACTCAGCAAAGAAAAGAAGGATCCGTATTCCACCTCAGATGGTAGAAGGGGCAACTCTGCCTTGTCTTTCCCTTTGTCAAGGTTTCTATTGGTTGGGAGATCCGGTCTGCTCCGATAATCTCCCGCAGCTCTAGACGGCCTGTACGATATTCAATTTTATTGTACCAAAGCAAGCCAAGCACACTCATTCAAGGGCCAGCCGTTGACTAGCCAACCAGAAATACATTTAGAAAGAAAAAAGCCAAAGCGACGTACCTACCGAATTCCACGACTTCGCCAGCCAAGCATTATGTTCCAACACCGGCCCCCCACTCGTACTGATACTGATTGTGCTTTCCATGTTTGCTTTGCCATATTATGTATTCCGTATGTAAGGTCTTGGTCTTACTGAATTAGTATAGTTAGTTTCATTGATTGCGGATTGCCTTTCAAAAAAGTACGTTTTTTGGGATGTTCCCGTGACAACAGATACATTTACATAAATGAATATTCTTTGTGGACCGACCAAGCGGTAGGGCCTCCCATGTGGCGCACCCTCACACCAATATAAGGGGATTTCGAACTAATCTAAACATGCGGAGGGCTAGCTCTTCTGCCTTCAGGAACTCCCACTCCAAGCTTTGGCATATGGAATAGAGTCGGTAGCACCGGTTGGTTCTATTAGTTCAAGCGTTTTATATCACTCCTAAATGAAGGCAGTGAGCAAGGATACCCACCAAGAGCACAGATGGGGCATAGCGGAGATGCAGGCTCGATTCCTTTCTTTACAAGATTCCGATAAAGAAGATCCAATCCTATCTTATTGGAAATAGTCAAGCATAAGGCTAGCCTTCTTCTGAGCCAAGATTCAACGCAGTATCGGGGACCATTCCACGGGTTTGAGTTTCATAACCAAAGGCAAGGAGTGGAGAGTGAAACGAAGGAAAAAGCCTTACTTATAGGTCATCGCATGGTCAGGATCCCTTATGTGGGTCAGCCTTTTTCAGTAATTATATGATCGTTGGTGAAATAGCGTAGTATAGGATGATACGAAATAGAACAGTTGCCAATTGGCATGTGAACGCTTTGAAACTCCCTTTCCTTCTCTTTCGAATGAAAGATCATAAGAGAAGAAAGAGAGCTTTAGAAGCAGCCAATCTTTGAATCCCATGCCTTTGAAGGTTGGACCAACCCAACCAGCGATTGTAGACGAGTCTTTCTTAAAAAGCGGAACAAGACAGATTTGTACTAGTAAGCAATAAAACAGCAATAAATGGTTGTAGTTGGGGGCGCCGGCGATAAAATTAGGTTTTAAGTGTGCCAAAAAACTTTGGAAATGTTTTAGTAGTGCACTTCACTCTCGTAGTGGAGACATTTGTAATTCAAACAGCACTCTCTCTTTTCGTCAGACGGGGCAGCAGGCCGATAACGCTGTCTCCAACCCAGAGTCATTCCAGAGCGCTGTAGAGTCGTTCAATGTTCCCAGCCCCCTTGATCCGTTCGAAATGATCCCATTGATTCCTATGAATATAGGAGACTTGTATTTCTCATTCACAAATCCATCTTTCTTTATGCTGCTCACTCTCAGTTTTGTCCTACTTCTGCTTTACTTTGTGAAAAAGAAGAAAATAAAAGAGAAGTAGGTTCAAGAGCCCAAACAATCCCATGTCTTTGAAGGTTTGACAAACCGGCGATTTCCGTGAGCAAGAACAAGTCTCTCTTGGGAGCAGAGCAGTCAAAGAATGAACCAAGCCAATGGAATTTAAGGGTAACATAACTACACTTACATTCGCACTCATTCTTTCGGTAGCAATTTTTGGGGCTTTGAAAGTAGGCCAAGTTTTTGAACGAACTAGTCTTTCGCAACATGCGCATGTATTGGACCTGGAGAAGTTAAAACAAAAGATCGAGTTCAAGCTCGAGGTTCTTTGGAAAGAGACGAATGAAAGTATGGAATTAGCAGAAGGACTCAGTTTCAAGGACGTAGTGCAACATTCTTTTATTATGGAAGCTGATAGTATAACAGAAAAGATTCTAGGGCTGAACCAAATCTATTTGGATCTCGTTACTAATGGCACGAGCAGTAGCTACTTTGTTTACATTATAGATACGTATGGCCAGATTATTAGTTGATTGGTTTTTCTATTTTATTTTTTTCGCTCGATGCTTCATTTTGTTACTAAAAAGGGAGTCAGGCTTACTCTTTGTTGCTTTGCAATGTAGAGTAGCTTTACAAAGGTATTATGCAGGATTCGTATTCCGATCGAAGAAAGAAGGAAGGAGGCTAGTCCCCGAAAATGCCCGTTCTCAAAGTTGGGGTTCATAGTCGTCATAGACTGCTTCCTTTCTTCGGCTTAGGAGTGAGAGGCATTACTTGACCTTGATGGGAGGGCATGTTCAGCTATGATCTCTGGACCCGAGACCACACTCCTTCTCTCTCGGAGATCTGGATTTGATTCCCACTCTGGAGGACTAGGGCCCTCTTCTGCGCCTAGCACTGATCTGATTAAACATTATAGTCAAGAAACTAGAAGACGAAAGTCTTATCGTTATTGCTATCTAAGGCCTTTTCAGGTTATCGTGTGGATGATTTCACATTCATCGTTAAAAGGCTGCTTTCTCAGCAAGAATCTCGCTGTCATAGGTACGTAGTCGCTTGAGAGAAGCTATAGGGTATGGTGTGCGAGCGGGTACGAAGTCACTCATAAATGAGGAATCAAAACCTTGCTTTCAGGGGGACGGAAACTCGCTACTCAAGAAGGGAGCAAGAGGTCTTTACTTTATAGGTTGATAGGATAGGGCGCTTTATCTCAAGCAATGTTATAGTTCTCTTCAGGTCGCCTATCCTATGGGGCGATCGACGACCGAAAGGTCTTCTGCCTATCCCTTACACGCAGTGGCTATCCACGCATTCAAATGTACAGGATGACCTATTGGTTATCCCTCTCACTTTGTGTGAGCAACTGAATAACTCTCGCTTTGCTCAAGTGACTAAACATACCTCGGGATTCCTTTCGGCGTTTCTATGCAGCCTTTGGGAGTTCCTTCCTGGTGTAGCTGAGTGCTCTTTGTTGTTTTACAGAATAAATTAGCTTTGAGGGCCCCATCTGGCGCAGTTTCTTATGGGTAGGCTGTACCATTTTCAAGCCTAATTGGAGTGGAAGTTCTTCTTTATCGTCTTCATTTAGGTAACTAAATAGATACCCAAGGTAATAGAAATTTTTGTTTTCGGATGCCTTAGGGGACAAAGATAAGACATCAGTATGAGTGAAGTTCTTGTTATCAAGTAGGGATCCTACGGAATGGGAATCTCCGATATTGGAACCAATGGTCGCTAACTTGCTCAAGTCGGTCTGATACTGGTTTTTCCGAGGCAGGGTCAAGTTAGTTTAATCAAATCTTCAATCAAAAGTTAGAAATCATAATATCGTATAATAAGCGTAGAAACTGTGGATCATAGACGGACATAACAAAGCTTGAGTGAGTGAGCTTAGTGACTTCTTTTCCGGGTTCACTCCGGCACTCCTATAGCTAACCTGTCGCAGGAGATTTATTTATTTACAGGAAAAAAGGGAAGGGCATTGAAGACCAGGTCTTAGTCGGGCAGATGCCGACTTATACGATGAAACTTCCGGGGGCTTGACTCAATATCAGGACACGAACGACCTACTTACTGGCTTGAAGGATCCGACGCTTGCCTCCGTCAAGTATCCCAAGTGAGTCTTTCTTCTTGTCTCTGTCAGTAGGATGGCACAGGGCATATTTGGCTAGACGGAGAGATCAGAATATCCACACTCGATCAAGAGTCTACTTCAAAGGCAAGAGGGAGACAGAAAGCAAGACTTGCACACGCCTGACTCATTCACAAAGACTACTGTAAGGGCATGGCACCCCCGAAACCCGAACTACAACAAAAAGGGGGAAAGCTCAATCGCCAATCGAGTCGACAAACCCGAAGTAAAGGATTCAACTCAGTTCAACTGACTTTGCTCGAGAGACCTAGGCTCATAGATAGAATCTGAGGCGGGGAATAGTGAAAGAAAGAGAAGAAGCGGGGTAGAGGAATAGGTCAACTCATCAGGCTCATAACCTGAAGATTGCAGGTTCGAACTCTGGGAATAATTATTATTTGACTTGTTCTTATAAAAGTAAAAAAATTGAAATGACTATTTCGGCAGTTTATCTACGTGTTCGTTTGATGGAAGAAAAGATGGTTTTTTTCCTTCATTCTTATCTCCCGGAAACCTGGGTAAGATATGTTCCAATTTTGGGGAGACTTCTTTTTCTTTATCTTACTTCCAAGTCGGTCGGGTATCTCTTTATGGACGAAATTTCCCAATTCTATCCGTCTTCTTCGGGTGGAATGTCTGGGAACTCAATTCCACCCAATTCTGATTCCACTATATTCGCGGCGGGGGGCACGGCCCGGGATGAGAATTTTGGCTATCAAGAAACAAGGGAAGATCTTTGTAAAAGAGAATACTCATATTATATATTATAAATATATAAATAATTTGGTTATGCCATTTTGGGCTTTGCTCTAACCGAAGCTATTGCATTGTTTGCCTTTCTGATCTTATCCGTATTCCAAAGAAGGAAGAAGCAAGCACCTTTTTGCTTTTGAGTTGCAGATTACCGATGGAGAAACTGAAAATAGTACAAGTAAACTTCCATCCTCGGACTATCGGGAGTGGTTTGAAGATAGATTGCTCCTTGCTCACTTATAGGTCCCGAAACGAAATAAAATCAGGCTTTCAAAGCAAAAGAAGGAGAGTCCTTACCCTGCTATCGACGCATTGGCTCTTTTCCTGACATCAAAGTGATCTCTTAATCTGTTGCGGAAGCTGTGCGCGTGTCACGAGAAGACATAGGGAATAGGGACATAGTTCAACTCCTTCCGTTCGTTTGGTAGTGGGAGTCAGAGACAACCTCTCACTATTGTTTTCTGGCATCGATTAAAGAAAGGTTTTCACTAGCCCTTTCCGCTTAAGTCTTTATTTAAGTAACTGCCCGCCCGGAAGTCGTGATAAAATATTTTTAAGAAATGAATAAATATGTAGAAAGAGTGGATGAAGCCCCTATAGATGGGATGCTACCTACAGAAAGGCTAAAGCGTGGGCACTAAAGGCTCTCGTGCGCCATTACTGATCAGTCTGCTCCATTGCTCATATGCCATTCCTTGGGCAATCCTCTATACATTCCTTTATGCGTATGCGGAGATTTCATTTATTCTCTGAAGAGAGTTCTATGCTCCCTGTCCCCCTTTTAACAGGATCTTTCTTGGGGTCGATCAAATCAGAAGTCGATTCGTCGAGTCGAGACAGGCTTGTAGCTCCTTGATCTTTGAGTCGTTTCACTCATTCCTCTCCTTCGGAAGCCATCCCAGCCCGGACGAATTGGGTCTTTGCATTCACTCAAAAGGATAACATCAGGTATAGGAAGGAGAACAAAGGTTCGAACTGAGATACGTATCTTTTCGTTTCACTATTCTTTTAATACGTAATGAGAAAAGATACGTATATTTGAGTGAAGTTGAACTATGTCCCTATTCCGTATCTTTCCCTAGCTTACCACTTACTAGTGCACGTTTGCGAGGGATTCTATTCTAATAATCAGGATCCTCCCCTTTTCTATTTTCCAATTCCTTCTTTTCTACGCTTTCCGCTCTTTTTATTATTCTTATTCAATTGCGTCTTTATAGGAGGATAGGTTTCATAAATGCTTTAGTACGACCCGTGCCGTGAAAGCCGATAGACCGACAACAACCCCGATCCCTGAGCTCGTACAAGGCCAGACTCAGTAGGCTTGCTCCGAAGCTTCTTTCGGCTCTTACCGCTATCTCGGTTATAATTACTCTAAGCTGACACTTAAGAGTCAAGTCTAAAGACCGTGAGAAAGACCAAGTCGATATCTAAAGAAAAAGTCTTGACGAAGAGGAGAAGTGGGCCAGTACTGGGAATCCAGGGTTTCGGGTTCTTTCCCCAGTTTCACTTTGATATTCAGACTTGAGCTCAGCCCAGTTTGTTATTATTATATAGAATTCGATTTTCGTTTTGGCTTTTATTCAATTCTCTTTCATTTGAAGTCGGTTGAAGCCCAAGCATCTGGTGTCAACGGTTCTGCCACTCCTGAATCAGACGATGTATCCCAAGCCTGTAAGTCCTTTACCGTTGAACATTAGCAAAAAGAGGAAAGAAGAGTGACTGATTCAACAAGAGAAAGAAGAGCTAGCGACTCTAACGAATCTAATGCTGCCCACTCAAGCTATCAAGCTAGTCTTTTCCTACTGCCCTACCATCAAGACCTACAAGAGCAGCGGATGAGATAGGAGCAGAGTCGTGAAAAGAGCTAAAAGCATTCTCTACGCACCTTTTACATTTGCTTATTCAAGAAGAGCAGCTTATTCTGTAACAGATTTTCAACCTCCCTTCGGGAAGTAAGAGCAATTTTCCCTTGCCTTGAGCCAGTTCCAGTCATGAGATGACAAATACCTTACTCTTTTCATTCACAATCTCTCTCTGCCTACCGCTCTCCCTGTGGGTCGAGCCTCCTTTTCAGTCGCCCTCTACAACTAAGTCAGTTGAGCTCTTTCGGCTCCTAGACCAGCTGTGATCTTTCCTCCTGTTCTGTTGGTTTGCTTACTTCAAAATATGCATGGTTAGAGCCAGTCCCTTTTTTTGGAGAAAAATTCCGAGCCGGTAAGCAAGACAAAGCAAGTCAACGTGGGGTCAAACTCTCGATGGCCATAGACCTGAATGGTTGGAGTGTGCAGGATCACTCCTGAGACTTTCTTCCTTCATATAAGGATTGGTTGGTCGAAGCTAGAAGACGGCTGGACGAACTGCTATTTTGCATAGGGGGAGTAAGATAGGCTAGGTGCTTTTACTCAACTCGTGAAGGTTCATTTCTAGTTAGCAAGGATAAGGAAGCAAAGGTGGAGTCCTTTAATAATATGTCTGTCATTACGTGCGACTATCTCCACTATAGAAAGAAAAAAAGGAAAGAACTGAATTGTAAGCACATTTATACGAATTATTATTATATTAGCATAACATAAGTAGTAAACATTTTCAATTAGGGTTTTTCCCAGAAATGCAAACATAATAAAGAAAACCAAACAAAGATAAGACGCATAGATAGGAGTCTATCTCCAGTAAGCATCGGAGTAGATCTCCACTAAAAAAGACAAAGAACACCATAAATGAAAACACATTACTAAGCGTCTACAGACACTTATTTCAACCTTAACAAACTAAAAAGAGTCGACGGACTCTTTTAGTTTTCCCGGTCACCGAGGGTGACAGCCCGCACAATGAGCTCTTTTTGCTCAAGAGACAGGCTATCTCTCTCTTTTTCTTGGGGGAAAGATAGAAGTGAAGTGATCCTTATATGTATGGGCGAGTTGGAGAGACTAGCACACCGCCCACCCAGAAAAAAAAATAAAACCAGAGTTTTTCCGGATTCGCTCTGCCTTACATTCGATCTATGAGACCTCGTTCGTTCCAAAGTTTTTCCAAAAAAAAGAGCAATCGGGTCCTAGTGAAAACTTCAATCTTTGAGCAAGGTGAGTAGGCTAGGATCGGGCAAGGTTAGGAAGGGCGGAAAGGAATAGAGCAAGAGCTTTGGAAGAGACAACGGACATGAAGGCCTTTGGTCCTATGGAAATAGATAAGTAAAGCAATGATCCGAACAAAAATGAGAGAGGTGCCGCACTGACGCATCAGGGTACAGTGAGGTCCAATTGATGGATGCGATTGCCCTGTCTAAACGTTCCCTAATTAGAGCCAACCCAAAACGATAGTTGGACTATGTGTACATGCTGCCAGAGAATCCTAAGTAAATCAAACCATTAGTGAAAAAAAAAGAAAATGAATCTTTCTCTAACCGATGAAGCGAAGGATATGAAATAGCTTAAACAAACGCAGAAAAAGGCGCAGCATATGATATGCCACTGAAGAGTCAGCGGAATCAGAGCAAGAGAAGTGTTATTTACCAGAATCAGGGGAGCTCTAGGGTTCATGACTAGTGCTACTGCTATTGAATCATCTCTTTGAAGGCCAAATGCCACATCAGTAAGAGAAGTGGGCAAAAAAGCTGCTTTTTCCAAAATAGGAGACGCAGAGGAGGATGCTTGAAATTCCATGATAGCCTATAAAGTGTAACCGAGAATACTTTCAGCAATGGAAACACAATGAGCAACGTTCCTAGAATGCAGGATGAAATGTCATGCAAAGATGATAACACAAAGCACGCTTAGTAAAGATGAAAACAAAACCAGAATACAAGACGCATGGAAATATTCAACATCAAAAATTGAAACTGAAAGTAAGACTGGAAATATGAATGAAGTATCCAGGTTGAACTATTTTGAGTCGTGATTTCATGCAACTGAATGCAGTCGTAAGGCCGCTTTGATTCGCGCTTTAGGTTGTTGTCGCCTTTGAGGTTGTAGCTGTTATTACCGTACTTTTGGAATAAATAGCTAGCCAAGCCATCCTCTTAAGATAAGTCAGACTTTGACCTTAGTAAGCTTGAAGTAAAGTAAGGACTCTTTATTCCCCCATTGAATCGAAAGAGGAGTTCAAAGCCACTCGACTTCGAAAGTGAACACTAGCTATATGCCCTAACTAGTCTTTGCCTTAACACTAGTCTTTAGAATCGCTTCGCTCCTATTCCCTTGAACTCTTCCCTTGCTTGCTTTATCTCGTTACCTGGTAATTGATGTCTATCAATGGAATGACATTACTAATAGCCCCCCCTCAACCAATTGGATAAGAGTGAAGGGGAGATACTCTTTCTTTTTTTTCTCATGAATTTCTTTCTCGATGCTTTGAATAGAACTATAAGAATAATGGATAAGATAAGGAATGATTATCTAAATGGCTAGGTTAGACTGGCTAACCGCTATGCCCATTCGCCCTATTCCTGAACGGGGGTATCCTCCGCCCCAGTTACAACTGGACTTCCTCCAGAAAGCTGGCATGGCATAGTGAGGCAAGCTGACGGAAATAAAGTGGCCGTGAGGTTACAAAACAAAGGTCGTGACTGAGTCTTGGTTGATTAGGTTGCCTTATCTTGGTCTGGTGTGGCTAACAGGCGACAGAAGGATAACGGCTTTGAATTGGGAACGTAGCGTAGAAAGGGCTCTCCGCAGTGAACCAAATGATGACGCCAATCATTCTCCTAACAGTCTACCGATTATCCAAGTTCGGTATTCTGTCAGTTCAACGGTCATATCGCAATTACTCCATTGAGAGTAAGATCTGTTCAATATGTAAGTGGTCTAGTCACTACCTGTAAGGCAAGCCCCCCATACTTTCTTTCACTACGCCCCTGAACTCTTGAACTACTTGACCAAGGAAGGCAGGGGGTGGTTTCGTATATAAGATCACGGCTGCTTGACGGAGTGATCTTTCTCGATTTCGGAAGGGGGTTTAAGCTTATAGGTAGTAGAAAAAGCGCGTCGAAGGTCCAATCATGCTACTGAAACTATATGCTTAACACATGCAAGTTTCACTTTTCGGAGAAAAAATCAGCGGGGTAGAGGAATTGGTCAACTCATCAGGCTCATGACCTGAAGATTGCAGGTTCGAATCCTGCCCCCGCCTAATCATCCGAGGCCGAATAGAAAGCTCTTGCCGTCACCGCATCTGAACTCCTATGACTTTCCTACGTGCTTTGCGATCTGGGTCTTCGTTTCTCTCTCCCTTAACTTCTATACTGTGACAATATCAGTGTCACCCTTTACTCCATAGGGCTGTTCACCCGGTCTTCCATGCCTGAACGAAAGATGCCGAATTTGATTATCACTTCATTCTTCGGGAGAAAGTTGCCTATAATGAAAAAGACAAACCTAGTACTCTATGGGAATCCAACGCCCAGTGATTTACTTTTTTTCGAGAGTTCATCTTTGACCTCTTCAACTCTTTCTTCAACTAGGTCGGACGCGCAAAGCGCTCCACCTGAGTTAGAGCGGGTATTTGATCGAATCTGTGATGAATGCGCAGAGTGGATGGTGAGAGCCGGTAAGCAATTACCCCCAGAATGGAGCATGCCGGACCTTGTTCGGACAGTGATTGGGGACGAGGCAATTCACATCCCAGGCTTTCTCAAGTATTCATATTATGATGTTATGTTACATGGACAAAATAGTTTCAATGGATGAACGCTTAACGCCCCAGCTGCTTCAGATTCATCGAATTCCCTCCCCTCCCCTTTTGCTGAAAAAAGCACTTCCTTGCCTGGATTGAATAATGCAATCTCTGAATCTGTTACAGCCAGGCCATCTCATGGAGTCTAAGTGCCTTTGACCTGTGAGTAATTTGGATAGGCTCAGTCCTCTTATGAGCAGTCCCCTTATGCTTTTCTTAAAAAGGAAAATGCCCCTTGATGAGCCTATTTGTTTATAACTGACGCTAACTTCTTCTTCTTTTTCTGTTTAGCCTGACATGCATTTCAGGACAAAAGATTATTTGCAGTTTGGTGTAATGCCGTCATGTTTCCTGAAACTCCTGATTACCAGTTAGTTATGGCCGAGATAGAATGATTTCTCAGTCAGATGCGGATCCGTCTTGCTTCGATCAGATTTCACTTGAATTTGTTAGAACATAGGTACACTATGATTTGCCAGCAGGATGTTATTTAACTGTAATAATTCAGATTAGGTTTGATTAAAGGAGAGAGGTTCAATTGACATCATTCACGGATCAGATAGCCTGAAGCTTTTTCATGCGCGATTAGAAAGAGGCTCATAAGGTAGTCAGCTCATTCATTCTCCAATTCAACATATCATTTTGTGCGACTCATACAAACTCTGCTTACCTACCCGGTGTAGCTTCTATTCCTATCGGTCTCTAGGTCGGAACCCCAACAATAGATTTCTCTCTCCTGCAGATGCGGTAGCCGTTATCAAAAGATTGGATTGCCACATGCGGTACAGCTTAGTCAGGGTCTGCTTGGAGTTCCGGTTTACTTTGAGAGCTAGCTCGACCATCCATCGGAAGAGGAGCTCGACGACGATTAAAACAGAAGGAAGAGTTTCCTGAAAGCACATAGTGGACTTTCCACACGGGCACATAACACATAAGAAGAAGAGGTCGGTCAGAGCGCCAAACCTTGATCTTTGAACTCTGGATACAAAAGATACAAAAGCGGAAAAGGCTGGCAATGCCAATTTATAGAAGTCGATCAATCCAACTGTGAAAAACAAAATGGCAAGGCGAGTTTACTCGTTGTCAAGACAAGAAAAGGTCGGGAACAAAAGGAACAGCTTTATCATCACGTAGTAGGTTGTATCCGGGAATAGAAGCTATGTCCACCTCATCCCCCCTCCCGAGGTACTCATAGAATAGGCTCCACCTCCGTGATACTTGGGGAGACTATGACAGGCCTTTAGTTGGTCTTTCCTTTTATAAGCACCTTCCTACATACCTCACTCTACGCCTCTACTTTCGTACCTCGGGTCCCAGATCAATTGGATCGTCGATCTGTACCTTCATTCGTACATGCATATGGATCTTCAACCTCGAGATCCTCTATGAGATCTTCTTCCAGAGAAGCCCCTGCATATGCTGCCCTTATCTATTGGATCCGGATATGGAACTGGAATGGGCTATGCCTTCACCTATGCTATTGGTTTTCAAACCAAAGATGCTTTGGTCTGTAAATGGATTAGGAATAGGCTTTGGATCCACAGGCCCTGGATATTATATCGATTACTCCGGAATAGGTTCTTCAATGATTTATGGTTCAACCCAGGCAACGCCGATCTAAATCCGGTTTGACAATGAATTCTTAATCCACCTATTTTCACTATTTCGGGCCCGTCAGACAGCATCCGTTGCTCTTTTCGATTTAGTAGGAATAGTCCTTTTCTTCCTAAAGTCAGGAATGTTGGGATGCTTAATAAATTTCTATGAAACCAAGAAAGAGACAGTAACTGAAAGCAGGAAGCAGCCAATTCGAAGAAGTACGCATATAGCTCATGGTCACTTACAAGGCAGATCTCTTATGCTGAGAAGGTTCAACAGGAACGGATTTTAGACCCATTCCTTAGCACACCTGAGGCTTGGGAAGAAGGAGAATGAAGGATAACCAAGAGATTACTGGAGTGACTGCAATATCATCTTCGATAGAGGAGAGCGAAGGAAAGGGTTCGGGAATGACTAAAGCACTACTAACAAGGGCGAAAGAGGAAAATGAACGGATTGACTAAGAAAATCATGAATGACCACCGGCTGCTAAAAAGAAAAAGCAAAGGCAGAAGGAGGACCTTCTATTCTTGCACAGAGCCTCTTACTCGGCAAGTGAACAAGCACAACTCAATCTCCTCATCTACGAGACCTCGTTCTTTCATATGTCTCTTCAAAGCCAAGCCTTATCTTCGTCTCAGACCTCAAGCCCTTTCCCTTTACTCCAGAGGAACTTCTCCTATGAAACTAAACTCTATCTACTTTGGCTAATAATCCTCTGGTCATTGCTCCAATGTGAAGTCTATGGAACTGAGCTTGGGGCACTAATCTCTCTCTTCTCCTTATCTATCTTATAGTGAAGTATTAGGAATCGAAAGCACACCCGTAAGCCAGAAAGCGGTCACTCTCCTTTAGCTTCACTCCTAGGTATGATGACTAGGAAAGCCTGTGAGCAGAGGACGAAGCGGGTTCTATAAGACTTTATTGCTGCAGTCAAGAAGATCTAATCTAACCTGCGTCTTGCCTCTTGTACCGATGGCTTTCTTTCCTGTTTCCTGAGAATGCTAAGATGCGCTGGCTAAGAGTGGAGTCATCGCCCAGCTTCTTTTTTTCAAGCGCGGAAAATTCAGTCACCTGATAAAAAGTGGGAATGGGGCATTCGATTCGAGTCGAGTCAACTATATGATAGTTCAGTTCCTTGCGAGAGGTAAGGTCAGTTCGACGGAATCGATTTTGTCACAGGAAAGATCAGGAATAGCCCTTTAGGTTGAAACTCCTTGACAGACTTCACGTTAAGGCGAGAGGGATTAACCTGATTGACTTATTATTGCCCCTGGTATGTTCAGGATTCCCTGGTGGGGCATCCTGGGGCGGATGGGATTGATTGATTCTAAACCCGCTTCGGCGTCTTCCCTTCCTTTAGTAGGAGCTAACAGGGCTAGGTAGCTTCCCTTCCTTCCTCAGGTGAATGTGCTAAGGTAGGCCCTTTTCCCATTCGGGAGAGTCATTTTATATACTCTAACTATCTTTCTTTTCACAGTAGTCAATCCTTGCATATCATGAAGTTCCAGCAATAAAATGAAGAGTGATGCAGCTGGCGCAGAAGACGTCGTTCATTACCTTATCTGATAGAGCTGACGGAAAGACCACTTTGGTCTCGATTCTGAGAAGACGCCCCACTGGCCAGTTGCCACGGTGAGAAAAGAAAACTACATGAGGTTCGCCGAGGGCGAGAGGAGGCAAATCACTGAGATTTCCTAGGTAAGGGACGAGACAAAGTCTTCTTCGGATGATGCTTGAACTTCACTGTCTTCTCGAAAGAAAGTTGAGTCATCCAGTTCAAGATAGGAGTGGATATTGCACAGCAGATGTTGAGGTTGTAGATCAATAGCAGCGGATTTAGTTCAATGCCATTTGAATGCCTCCCACGCTTACTTCATGCCAAAGCTGAAAGTTCGATCCCGCGTAGAAGAGGACTTCTTCTATCTCCTTGCTATCTCCATTGGCTGGGGTTCGGACGGATACAAATGAACGAGAAATCAACCTCGATCAATTCATGCTGCAAACTCAAAGCATTTATGATTCAATAGGGCTATCCGGATATCTATCTGGGGCTATAACCGATTCAAAGGCTAGTGGCATGAACCATGGAATCCGGTTTAGTTTTCGGGTGCGACGATCGGCCGATAGAAATCCTTTTCAGTTCCGAAGGAGGGAACCTCACTTCAAGCTGGATAAAGCAAGGCAATGAAATTCTTTCACTAGTCTCATAAGCTCAAAGAGAAGCTGTTGAGAGTAAAGAGGAATGCCTTTTTCCCCTTAGCATGGATAATGACGCCAATTCTCTTATTCTTATATATAGCTTACTCGAAGGTTAGCCCCCTCTGCTAGCCTTGAGGGAAGCGAAAGAAGTCAGGCAAGTTCTTTTTAAGTTGACTATTGCTTTTTGGCAAGCGGGAGGTACAAGTGTCGCAGATCAAATTGTCGGCAAGCAAGCTCATAATAAACCTACTTTCCGGCTTAGCTAGCTTACCCCGTGTGGGAAGTTTCAATGTTTTGCAGGTGAGCCAGATGGCCGAGTCTACCTCTGCTCCTTCACTCACTGAATCGAACGTCGAAGATTTGGAGTAATGAAAGTATGCCACGGGCATTCTTTTCGATCTCGGTAGACTGAACACCAAAAAAATGAAAACAAATATCAAAGTGGAATAGCGAGTAAACGAGTGAATGTTCAAGTCGGATAGCATTTCTCTACGCGTTGATCCGACCTACCTTTCTTATCTTATGATATTTCTATAATTTAGAGTTAGATGGAATTATCTGCTCACGCAGCTTTCTCCGGTTTTGGGAGTGATTTTGCCTTATGGGAAGTGAATTTCCAATGATGCGGAATAAACTTATTATAAGGCGAAAGACAAGGGTAGGGGCGTCAGTTTGGATGTGAAAGGTAGTTCTTTCGGCCGCGGCTCGAAGATTGATTCCGCGGATAGGATGAGTGAAATTGTGGACAGGTAGTGCCTGAAAAGCAGAAACAGAGATTTATGAATCCCAAGGGCGACCGGGAGAGCCCTAAAGTTGATGAAAGATTTGAAAGCGCACAAGAAGGCCACATCGGGATCGGGTTTTGAAGCTGGAAGACAAAACTTTGGCTTTCCCGACATCGAGACTTTGATCTTAGCCTTAGTTGCGAGTGTCACTTCAGCAAGTCGAGTGATGGCT
>Ga0209463_1000134_pt1:0-17500 | contig 69008 bp, 39 predicted proteins | sample AgamicMgSfrz_FD_187169 | JGI IMG/M metagenome (GOLD analysis project Ga0209463, IMG submission 187169) | Agave microbial communities from Guanajuato, Mexico - Mg.Sf.rz (SPAdes) (version 2) | ecosystem: Host-associated > Plants > Phyllosphere > Phylloplane/Leaf | place: Guanajuato, Mexico... | reverse complement strand
GCGAGGATCGTCACAGACGAAGATTGGAAATTGTTGTGCGTTTGAAGGCCTCTTTGTCGCTGTCTGTGGGGCCCCCCCTCTAAAAGAAGTTGATCAAGCGCTTTCTCTTTACTTGAATGCTCAACGAATCGTTTTTCACTATTGTTGCCGGTATGCTGGCGAGCTTTAGGAATGGGAATAGTAGTGGTTGTGCTTACGAGAATGTAAAGAAAGCTACAGTCATCCTTTAGGTAGGAAGCACTCAACGCTGGCTTAAGACCAGCTTTAGTAAGGCAATTGGAATACATAGGAGATGAGGGCTTTCGGATTCAACTAAGAGCCAGGAAGAGTCGCTAAGGCAAAAGCCAAGATCACAATAGTCCTCTTGAGGTTTTGAGATCGGAGAGGAGAGGCTTTGCCCCTTCCCATGCCCCAAAGCGTCTTTTTATTCTATGCAGCTTCGTTCATGCCCTCATCTCTCGGTCCTTTGCCAAGAGGCGCAAGTGTGAGACATAAAGACGCCTTCAAAGGCGAGGCCACCCTATATCTATTCAGGTATGGAGTGGGAGAGGAGAGCGGGGCTTTCTCGCTCCTCTCCCGGTGGTCGAGTCACTACGTACCTCTCCTTTCAGTCGTTCAAAAAGAAACCTCTCGCTTAATAAGACTTCTGATCAAGTTTTTCTTCCCGGTTTAACTACTCCTATACCTGACCTCGGCTGGTCACAACCAAGGCCAGTAACGAGGAAATCTGTACCCTTAACTTAACTCCACCAAGGAGGTAACCAGATAATGGTGATTTAGAATCGTCAAGGCACTTTTCAGTCGTCACCCTTCCCACCATGTAGAAAACCTTCCATAGAAGACCGAAACGAGCCACAGTGGGCTCATGTAAAGTGATCTTCCATTTTTGGATTACTATTGTATATAATTTCTTTATTATCTATCTTCATCAATAGAGTAGTGCGAGAGATGGTCATCTTTTTTAAGACTTCAATTCTTTCTTTCTAAATCTTTATATCAAAAAGAAGTCAACAAAAAAATGTTGAATTCTCTTTATATAAGGTTATGAAATAGCTTAGCCGAACTATAGAGGCTAAGGAAAGTGCGTGAGGAAAGCATCTCGCGTGGTAAAGCATCTCGACGAGGAAAGAACTCTCTGAAAGATTTTTGCCTTTTGGAAGATAGAGGAGCGAAACAATCAGCCTATTGTATTGATATTGGAAGACCCAAAGGATTTTTCCAATGTAACATTTCTGGGTCCAATGGAATTCATAGGTATAGGAAGATTTTCAAATAGAGCTTTCTTCATTCGAGCAATCCATCACTCCTACTACGTCAATTCTAATTCAATCGAACGCAAGTAGTTACCTTATCAGGATTACCACCAGCTGTCCATCCATAAGTGGGATCCCCGGAGTCCACAATGAACATCCTGTATTCTATCGAGTGTGAATTGATCTCTGTAGGCAAAGGTTGCCTTTCCGACTCCCGTTAAAGCCATTCCTTCAGCTCCAGATGAATGAGTCACTAAAGACTTAAGATGTAGCTACCAGTTTCTTGCTTCTCCACAGTTCTGGCTAATCCATTCCTAAAGGCAGGGATTCAATTCTTACACCCATAGATTCTATGCCCGCCTCTGATGTTCCAACCCTGAAGTCACTTCCTTTAGAGTTGAGTTCAAAGTTACAGCCTTTTAGTAGATAAGCCGGAGTTAACTCATGATAACTCTTAGCCCGGACTTAAGCTAATCGGGGAAGACAGAAAATACACTGTTAAGGTTGAGCATTACGATCCGAGACAGAGCTGCAAGAAAGTTGCCTCTCCTTCTAAAGCCATTAAAGCATCTGATCCGGGAAGCAAGGACGTATAAAATTACATAGAATAGACTAAGATTGACTGTTGAATTTGTCTATTGAGCTCTGCCCCCGGCACTGAAAGAAGCAAGGAAAGTCATAATGACAGGGCTAGGAAGGAAGAAAACCGGTGATTCTCTTCCCCTTCACCCTAAAGCGGGCATAACTTCCTTTTCTTTTAAGTACCTCGCTGCCCGGCAAGTTTAATACTTGCAGAAGTTCTATCTTTCTCTCCGATCGCTTCTAGTCTAGGATAAAACGAATAAGACTAATGTCTTTCTTCTCAGTAAGGGAGATTAGTCATGTCTTTTTTATTAATAACAGAAAGCTACTAAGTCGGAATCTCCAACTTCTCTTATTCCTTACCGGTGAATCTATTCCAACAAAGCTAACATCTCTTTAGGCGCGTCCTCTCTGCCTTTTCCCTGGGAAGTTTGTGAGTAAGTAGCAGTCTTTGAGGAAGTTAGATGCTTTCTGTCTATTAGCCCTTAATGCATCTATTCTTGTAGGCCTGGGAAGTGGAAAGATAGTTAAGTCAGGCAGTAAGAATAGTAGGGTTATATGTTTCCGGGGGACCAAGTCAAAACATCAATTAGTTGGGGCCTCCGATCTTAGCCCGGATGAAATTCCACTTTTCAAGGTTAGCTTGAAGGGCGAAATGGTCTTATCGTCTCGTATAAGTAGGCTTAGGATAAGAGAAATGCCGTTTAATTGAGTGACGGGCAAAAGATCAATCAATCTCGCTATTTCGCTCTGCCCGTAGATGAACCCTGGGAACTTGAAGAGGATTTGTAGCTATTTAATTACCAAAGGCAGAAAGCCATTAATCAGTCAGAAGCCGGGTGAGAAGTCAGTCATTCTATTGGTGTTCAATCCCGTAGTGTTCTTGAGAAGAGCGGGAAGCAAGGAATTTAGCTCTTTCATTCCAGACCGAGTCAGACTAAAGGAAATGATTAATTTAGCAATCATATTCGGCTGCTGAGCTTCATCTTTGACGGTTGGTCTAATCCAGTCTGCCTAAGAGAACTGAAAGTAGAAAGCCAAAGTCGAAAGCCTGGGAAGTTGCAAGAAAGGGCAGAGAAATACAAGTCTCAGTATGAAAGCTAGAACTCATATTTAGTTACACTTCCGTCCTGCAGATATATTCATCTTGTGTTTGGTACAAGCCCGGCAGCCTAACAGAAAGTCTAAATCCAGTGATTCTTTGCCTATAAGCCCGTCTTCTTCATCAGAGAAGTCAAGTAAGGAAGCAAGAAAGAGCTCGCTGCTTCTTCTATTAAGTTAAGAAAGCCCGATTCCTTCTTCGATTAAGGGAGATCCGTCTTTAGATTTAGATTTAGTTACAGGGCTTTAAGTCATAGCTTCAAACTCTAACTCACTCTTTGCAAGCACTTCAGATGCCTAAGAGGAAGGATAAAGTCCTAATTGGAAGTCTAAAGCAAGGGATGTCTGAAGATCCGTTTCCGAAGTTTCCTTCTTCGTTTGGTAAGCACTACGAAAGAACTGTAACTACTAATAACTAAGAGCTTGGCCTGACGACCTCCCTCCTATTCACCAAATCCCCTGCCTGAGGTCCGCTTTTCCTAAACCAATGATTCAATTACTAAGTACTAAGCCCTGATCTCTTTCTTCCCGTCTGTCTCCGCTCCTCTTCCCAGCTCTGTCTCTACTCCCCTGTAAGAAGTTCCTTAGCCCATTTCATCTCTTCCCCGGAAAAAAGGGAGATTCGAACAACCGTAACTCATAAAACGTCAAAGAGTTTGGTCTTTCGGCCCGTCACTCCCTCTTGTTCTTATTCGGTCTAATGGGAACCACGGTAACGAAGAAAAGAACAAGTTCCTATTACCTTTGAAAGAATTCCCAGTTCTCCGGAAAGAAGTGTAACACTACTGAATTCCGGATATCAGGAAAGAGAGAAAAAACAAGCGTAACTCCTCAAACCTGCAAGCATCCTCGGGCGCGGAGCTCTTAATCCCATTTAATATCTTCCCACGCTCATTGTCCGGCCTATTCCCCTCTTTTCACTTTCCGTCTTACTGAGGAAAAGGTTGCAGTCTTTCTTTTAGGAAGTTGCAGGGCTTGACGTTACGAAAGCCGTAAAGACGTATTGATATGACGATTGAGTTACACGTCCTGATATTGATTTCATTAGTCTTGAGATTGACTTACGAAAGGCAGAGATTAGTTGCTTTTGGAGCTTTAGAAGTTCGAAAGTCAGATTTGTGTGAAAACCTGACCTTAGACAGATCTGGCATTACGAAGTAGAGCCTACAGCCTAAGAATGAAAAGTATGGGATTTCCTTCTTTCGTTCCGAACCTGGTAAACGAAGTAAGGGTAGTAGGTTTAGTAGTTCCCGCTGTAAGATCCTAATGAATTGATTTAGGAACAATGCCCAGTGCAAGTAAGGGAATTCAAAGTCCCATTGAATCAATTACTCCACCCTTATGGGATCAAACTGTAACTCCAAAGACAGAAAATAACCCTGCCTATTCCTCCATAGGTGGAGTAAGGTGCAAACGGCTATTTCAATACTGGAAATGGAAAAGAGCCTTATAAGGCATCCGATGGGAGATTACATGATGAGAAGAAAAGATCTTTTCAGGGCCTATTTCGGCCAATAGAACAACAGATAGCTATTGAGCTAGTCCAGTATCTTCACCGGGAGGAAAGAAGTTAGAAGAAAGCCAAATCTGATTTCTCCTCCTGCTTCATCTAAGATCGGGGATTAGTCTTTATATGACTCTTTATATGACGTAGTTGCAAGCCCTGACTATGCAGAGATTCCTATTGATATTGACTTATAGGGATTAGGAAAGCTATTAATCAAGACTAAAGTATATCATTTCATTTCCCCTTATTTGTCAAATCAGCTAGGAAAGCTACAAGTCTTAAGGCTGCTTACGCAAAGGCAGGCGTTACAGACGAAGTCGGAGTGGAGCGCTATGACTGACTTTCAAACCTATCATTCATGTGGATAATCCTTAATATGATGACCAGAAAATGCTAAAGAATCTTCTCACCTCCTTTATCATAAGTTGCAGGTCCCAGAAGTCTCAGTCTAAGTAGAATTCCTGCTAGACCGAGTCTCAGTCTAAGCCAATCCCAATTGTTGCAATCCTTTCCGATGAAGTAGAAGAAGTCAATGAAGAAGTTGGAGATTAATACTTATATTGACTTAGAAGCTCTTCCGAAGTAAGAAATTCCTTCCTTAATGGAAGAGGCATAACATAAAATAGAAAGCGTTGGAAGTAAGGTAGTCTGATTTACTTACACGTCAGTCCGGAGATTGATTGAGCAGCCCCAGTTAACTCATTCGCATGAAAAAGTTAGCGGGTGAATCACTTCCTACACCTAGGGCTTCCCTTTCCTCTTTCCGCACAAGAGAATTCCCCTTGAAAGAAAGGCCAGGAAGTTAGAAAGAAGCTTTTCTCTATGACGCTTCATAGCGCGACGCTACTTTAGCAGCTACTTCGTTTTCAAGGCCTTAAATAGAATATGATCCATTAGCTGCGAACGGCCTATTGAATCAACTCCTTTATCAACATCTCTGACGGCTCGGAAAGCCTATTCACCGGAAGGATGACTGAGTTGCAGCTTCAGGGGATTGAAAAGAGCCAGAGATGAAGAGTTAGATTTGTAGTTACATGGTTCTAATGATTCCGAGTTCGATTCACTTACAAGGACTAGCTGGTTAAGGCCTTACAGCGGAGGTACCAATAAATTCCTCTGTATAAGGAAATTCCTCTTGCGCATGTTGCGGAGAATCCTCTAACTATTGACTTAGGGAAAGAAGATCATCTTCAACTTCTAAGGCACAGCCCTGTTGAAGATAATCCTTTACCTACCATGGCTTAGTCTCTTTCCAGATGCTTTCAACCAGTCTTGACCTTTCCAGATGGTGAGAAAAAAGGATAGTCAAGAAGGTCAGCGGAGATCTCATAAGATAAGAAATTACTCTGTATTGAAGACCAATTTCAGCCTATTTACCCTGAAACAGGGAAGAAAGGACAACGGAACGTTGACCCACTGGTCTGTAACAAAGAAAGAAACTTCCGGACGGCCGGGCTTGGTTTGTCCATTGGGTTACATTTCCTTATACAGATCAGCCGGAGATTAAGATTTAGATCAAAAATACAATCCCGACTTGAGACATAGAAGCCAGCCCTGCCCTTACTTAATCTGTAAGGTAGACCGGGAAGTCAGAAAGAAGAAATTCCTATGTTTTCTCGGGGATTCTTTTTTCTCTTTTGACACCGCCCGACAGGAGATATAGAAGGCGGAGAAGGAAGTAGTTTTATTGAGTTGCAGGGGAAATAGTTAGGAAAGAAACCCATCTGACTTCCTTTGTGCCCCATGCCTATTGGTCACTTCAGTCGTCCCGGGATATAATGAATGTATTTATTTACATCACGTCAGCCTACAGCCTAAGAATGCAGTGGGGAAGATTCGTCATGTCTTTATTGAATTAACGTCAGCCCCTAAAAAGTCTCTTTTGTCAAGGATTTCATTCTTTAGGCGCCTAACAGCAAGGAAGAAAAGCTAAAAGAAAGGCTTATGCTTACACGCTTGGCAGAAAGAAAGGCAAGAAGTCAGTGAATAAAGTCTTTCTTTCACCGCTCTCACTTACTATTGAGATTTTGGTAACAGCCCTGACTTCTTCAGAGAAGCCCGACTTTCCCTTTTCGATTGAGATCTTAGTGCAACTGAGCCCTTTAATCAAACTAGTAGGCGTATAGTTGAATAGAAGCACTAAAAGATTCAAAGATAAAGATTGATTGAATCCTTTCAATTTTGTTCTTACCAAAGATCTGACTTAGAAAGATCTGGAGGGGGATTGGTAGAGATGGTAAAGTCGTCGTTGAAGTCTTACAAGGTAATCTCTTCCTTAGCCCTGTGATTCTCTTCCCGTATCCTCACGGGACTTCTCTCTGCTCCGTCAAAGTCATAAAAAGTAATCTTATCCATCGCGGGAAATGCGCTATTCCCGTCTCTTCATCTTATCTTGTATAGGAAGCAAGCAGGTAGTGTTAGTTAAGCAAGGAAGATTATATCCTTCTGGGCTTCCCCACTTCACTCACTTAAGAGAAGAGTTAAGACTTAGACGTAAGGATTGAAGTGAAGAGATTAAGTTACCGGGGGGAAATAGTCAGGAATCTTTCTTTAGCAGTAGAATCCCCCATTGGTATCAATTAGGCCGGGAAGCCAGTAAGATGAAATTACAATGTTTGCTGAGCTTCCTCTGGTGCATTCCCCAGCTTCATCTTCAAAGGGAGGAACGGCTGTAAGTTCGAAGAATAGAAAGTATGAGAATGAGGAGATCTGCGCCGCATATTCTCTTACCCAAGACCCAGTTATCTCTAGTCCCTTGCGAGGTCGTAACCCTCGCTCGCCTACAAATGTGTGATTGAGAAAAGAGATTCTGTTAGTGTTCCCGGAGGTCTATCGTCTCGTCTAGGGTGCAGTTTTCGATTAAGAGTTAGATTGAGATCTTAGTGCTAATAAAGCCATATATGAATACGAAAGCCAGGGCAGAAATACAACAAGAAGTCAATCTTCAATGCCTTCCTGAAACAGATAAGTTTGATTTTTTCCTATCGAGGCCAATAGAACAACATGAAGCAATTGAGGCTCATCCAGCCTCTTGCTCTTCTATTGCGCTCTGACTGAGGAATTTATTCGAATCGAAAAAGGTACTTTACCTTGACTCTCTTTCCTTCTGGTGAGAATCAAGGATAGGACAAGTCAGCCGAAATTGAATATGAAAATATGAAATGAATGGTCAATATGATATGAATGCTTTCGATTCCTCTTTTCATGCTTGACTTGACTTAAGAAATAAAGCATTCTAATGAAAATCTTCATGTTGATCTAAGGGATATCAATAGATCTTTTTAGTGTGAAAATTAGTGTAGTAATAGTATGCAGGAGCTTACTTTCGGTTAAAAGCACTATAAAGAGTTCTACTTATTTCCAGTACTACTTCTTTAGCAGCAAAAGCAGAGAAAGACAGAGCAGAAAGAGATAAGTCATAGCTTCAAAACTAACACTACCTCTAAGCCCTCCGTTGTCATAAACGAGGGGAAGACAGACAGAGAAGGCAGAGTTGGACTTTTATTTAGTTACAAGGCTGTACTGGAGATGAGAAGTTGGAAAGAACTCAAAAGAGATTCATCTTTCTTTCTCCTGCCAGCATCCTCTATCTGATGTAGAAAATTAGTTGCTTCTGGAGATAAGTCAGTCTTTCTATTCTTCTTTACTGACAAGGCCGTAAAGAGATCTCTGGAGCTCTGCCCAGATCTTCACCCGACGGAGGCTAAAAACATAATCCGCTACTTTAGCAGGATCTGACTGCGCCTCTGCTCTTCCTTATCCCAGGAATCCCTGGTAATCACTTCCTACACCGAGGGATGAACTATTCCTAAACCAAGGCATTCTCTTTCTAATACTAGCCCAAAAGGTTATTTTAGACAGGCCCAGCTTCGTCAAGAAAGAAGAATATTAGGGATTTACAGGGCTGTAAATCAGTCATAGCTTCAAACTCATTCTAACTCGACGCGTGCTTAAGACAGAGTATCAACCAGACTTTAAGACTTCTATTCTTATTGAAATCCCATCCTAGAAGCAAGTCAGAATCTTTAGTTAGACGTCAGGATTGAAGTCAGAGCTACCGAAGAAAAGAGCACTAAGAACCGAAGGAATAAGCCCGAGCATTGAGAACTCGAAGTAGCAGCCGTCAAATCAAAGATGATCCTTTCTCAGCGAACTGATCCTCAGGATCTTCAAGCCTCAGATCAGGGGAAGAGAAGAAGTCGAAAGGAAAGAAAATAAATCTATAAAGGAGACTCTAAAGATTAACTACTATCGGATTGATCTGGTTACTTACGAAATTGAATGAGTTAATAAATCCAGACTGATTTACGGAATCTCCAACTTATGACTGAAAAGCTTAGAATTCGTTAGCTTACGGGTCTACTTAAGCAGTAAAGAAAGAAAACTCTTTTACTTCAGCCTTTGTCTTCATTCAATAGCCAGGTTGGAAGAGAAGACGCTTTCCCCGAGCCGTCAGATCAGTTAGCGGATAAGGATCAGATTCCCCTGGGATAAGGAATGGGTTTGGCGGGACAAATAACTGATTCAAGGGGAGTTGGATGAGAATCAATTGGTGTAGGAAGAGATGAAACTGGATTAGGTGCTCTGCGCGCCCCAAAAAAGACTAATTGATGTTTTTGGAGTTACGCTTGCTTTCCTCCTCTCGTCGACTTCCGACTATGTACACTTTCCCATCTGACGCTGGAAGCTATCCGCTTATTAAAGAAAGAGACGAATTCACTCCTGGACTTCGGCTGGCTCTACTTAACTTCATTCTTTCTATGGCTTATGGGGACAATTAGGCCTTTCAACGGCTTCTTTTCCTCGGATTGAGATGATGGCTATTGGTAACGAACGCTATATGAGTTGTAGCTTTTTAGCAGCTCTTCTGTCTCCTGTGGGGCTTGCACTAGAATGAGTTCTATCAGCTAAATTAGTAATTTCATTTTGTATTACAAGAACGGGATTTCACCAAACTCTCCAGTATGGACTTTTGCACTAAGATTAATAGTAAGTGAGCACGGAAACAAGGTCGTCCTTCAGTTCCCGGGTTCGGAAGGAAATCCTAAATAAGCTATACCAAGGAATCCTTTGTTACTGATTCTCTGAGGAAGGCAGGACGGGGATTAGATTCTCTTCTAAGGCGGCATTTCCTCATTTTGATCTTCAAGCCGCTGCTTTGACTCTTTCTCTTTCTATTTCAATCCCGACCTTAGAAGTAGAAAGAAAGTCACTCTCTTTTTTTCAGCACTTGATAAACGAATGCCACTTTGCTTAAGACTTGAAAATAGATCTCTTGTCGGGAATTGGTGGATTGTCGCATAAGCAGCTAGTCCTAATCGTCGCACATACGCCGGTTAGAGCTGCTAATCGGTTGGTTAGGCCGGTAAAAAGCAATGGGGCAGGGGCAAGATCAATAGGTCAAGTTTGTTATCTTCTGGGCGAGACTGCACCATCAATAGCTTATCAATCACCGTCTTGTCCAAGATCCCTTCCAGGTCGGTAGCCAGTAGCGGCACTAGTTCTTTCTTTATTTTCTTTCTCAATGCACTAGCACTATTCTTCCGGGTCTTTGAAGTGAAAAAGATACGTATTAAATTTAATACGTATCTTTTCTTACGTATCGTCGTTCGAGTGAGCAGTTTCATTCACCGAAGATGTCACTTTAGCCGAATAAAGCAAAAAGGAAACGAAGAGGGCATCTGCGGGTTGTGGAGAGCCCAAAAGATCTTTTTGTGGCTTTGCCGAAGTTATTGCTTTTAGGCCTAATACGAATTTCAGTATGTTGATAGAGAGCTACTCGCCAGTTTTAGTGAATAGAATAATAGTAGCATGCATCCCTCCTAATTGTCAAGGTTTTCGATAGATCTTGTCTAGTAAGGCAGGCAGGTACCTAAGCTGTACAGCTAAGCCGGATCAAAGACCAATAGCAAGGAAATGCAACCTGAGGGGTACTTCTCCATCAAAGTCCCCCCCACTTTTGACGACCCTTTAGAGTAGAGAAAATAACCTATCTCATTCTCTAGGTCCACATACTAGAGTGAGTGTATATCCTGGGTAGTGGCACACTTATAGTGAAAATCCCATATATGCTCTAGCATAGCTCTAGCATATTATGCCGTTCTCATCTGTATGTTATAACGATTTCATTTGAATCTTTAGCTCAGGGTAGCAGATAACCTCTCATAGATGAGTCATAGGAGTACACTCAACGGGTTTGAGATGAGCGTCATGGTATCGAATCATCGAACACTAGTCTCGAAACCAGGTTAGAATTGATATCTTACGAGGTTTTAGATATGTTTAGAGATCTTTGATATCCTACTCAACACTTATATAGATTAAACAGCAACATCATGAAACACCAACAGAATATGAAGTGGGTTGACCACTTATACGACATTTCCTCTATGAGGGAGGAGGATAGAATTGTACTAATCAAGTTCTGGAATAAGTACTTCACTCATGTTTTGTCGTTCCCGGATAGTTATGCTCATAATACTACCAGTCCCAATGTCGCTACTACCGCTGTTACCGCTGTCACTACTACCTGTACCGATGCTTCAACTACTACATGTTCTGATGTGAATGTCGATGTAGGTCTAAATGCTAGTAAAAGAATTCAGTATTCAAATACAGTCATTGATCTATTGCATAGATCCACAAACAAAACAAACCATTAGATGATGAACAATTACGATCTCTTCAAATGAGTATAGAGGACATTAGTATGAAGTTTGATGATGAATCTATCTTTAAGAGCGCCCCTAATCTAATAAGAATCTTAATCAAAAAGGATGAGATTTGTGCTAGGGATTATATAAAAACTCTATCTCTAACACAGGAGGATTTAGAATTGCTTTCAGAGTTGAGCCACTATACAAAAGAGGGTCTAATAGTTCATGTGCTGGGTGTTGTATTTAATCCAGTAGAGGTATCAGCAGTTCGTGTTGCGTCTTTGATAGAAAAGCGTCATGCGTCTATCCGGCTACAAGCAGAATTATTGAAGAGTCGCCGGAAGGATAAAGGTCCATATAAGGAGAAAGGATTGTCCGATGATGGTAATAAGGTAGAGAAGTATTCCCTTGGTGTAGGCTTATTCCAATTCATGCTGGAGAGGAAAGTGATTGAATATGCTCCAAATGTGGAATTACAAACCACTCTTTTGATCAAAAAGAAAGGATCGTATTTGACTCCTCAATATAACTACGTAACATGCACATTTTATATATCATTACTCCCCACTAAGCTCAATCTACCAATGGTATGCAAACCCGTTGAATGGTGTAGTGCAACCGGTAAAATACCTCAAAGCCTATCCGATCTAACAGGTGGTTACTTAAGTAGTCCAACAGGTGAAATCTATGATCGTTACCGTCTGTTAAGTACAAGTGACCATAATCATTTTGGTATTATGATAGGAACAAATGATGATTATTTGAAACTCTGTGGTGTAATGAACAAGCTTCAGTCACAGCCATTTGAGATAAACAGTATGTGGTTGAAATTTCTTCATGATAATTACGACGTATTAGTGGCGGAAGGGTATCTTATGAAAAGAGAACTTGCATCTCTCAAACTCAAAGAAGTGTCCGACGAACTTCGAAACTTTTACATGGATGATACTGAAGTACATAAAATATGTAGTTATAGCGACATGGTTTCAACATTATGGTTGTGCCTACAACGTGCTCGTTATGAGGATATGCTTCTGAAGCTGGCTGATGCCTACAATGGTTATCAATTTGACCTTCCTGCGTTTCTGGATTTCCGAGGTAGAATTTACCGCTCAGGTGTACTGCATTTCCATGAGCGTGATTTGGCCCGCAGTCTTATCCTCTTTTCGACAAATAATAACTCGAACAATATCAATGTTCTAAAAAAAGATGAAATGAAAGAGTTCATGCTAGCATCCAGTTTCCTTTACAAATCATTTGTTACTGAGATTGCTGCTGCCGACTGGATCCTGGAAAATTATGAAAGGTTATCATATATTGGTGATACTATTCAGTTTGCTAAGGATGCAAAAAATCCCTTACAGTTCATTGCAACAATCAATTCGATCCTTCATTGTCTTAAATAGAAATATGAGCCTTCTTGCATACCTATTACACAAGAAGCATCTGCTAGTGCATATCATATTCTGTCTTACTTTTTGTTGGATGAAGGTTTGGCTAAGAGTACAAATCTCATCCCTGATCCTGATAAAATCATCCATGATATATATACTCATATCCTACAAGAACTGCATAAGTACATTAACGAAGAAAAGCGTGAAACTACAATAATCAAGGACAGTTTGCAATCAATTTACACGTAAGATAGTCAAGGGTATCTTTATGTCTATAATATACGGCAAGACCTTAATGAGCACAGCAATCTCTATCCAAGATAGTCTTTCACAATTCCTCAGTTATAAGGAAAGCTTCGAGGTAGCCAAAGTCTGCTTTCAGTTCTGGAAGAAGCAAGCGGAGGCTCGAAGGAGCGCGCTTTCCGTTTTCTCGCTTGGAAAGCCTGATCCAGTTGATCAGGGGTATAGGCTGGATTGCATCAGCTAGGGATCGCCCAGTGTACTATCGTGTGAAGTACTTTACAACTCTGCTTAACTATATGGTTATGGAACCAATCAAAATCATGGTCTATGATAGACTTCATAAGAAGAAGCGTCAGGTTAGTATGCGAGTTTAGACTTCTAAGAGAGATCGAAGGAAGACTTCAATCTCTACCTTCGTGAACTTCATACATCTTACGGATGCCTATATTGCAATGAGTGTAGTAGAAGAGATGCTTTCTATGGGTGCACCTATATACACAGTACACGACAACTTTCTAAGTACAGCTCCATATAGCTGGTATATATACAGGTGTATTTTTTAATATGGGCCCTCCACTGTCAATAATCAACGAGTTCATCTATCAAAATCTTATTGCACCTCTACCTATTTGCCAAGTTGGACATAGAAAAGAAATAGTATACTCAAAAGAGGTTATTGATTAGGCTAATATGCCAGAGAATCTAAGCAAGAAGACAAAGGATGTTTGGGATAATGGGATAAAAAGATCAATGGAATACTGAACAGTTACGAGGAGTATATACGTACAGTATGCGGTAATATAAAATCCTCTAATCCAGAGGTGAATTGGAATGCTCATATGAGAAAGTGGGAAAATTTCAGGTCTATGATACAAGGTAATAGGCAAAGAAAATACAGTGTTCACTATTAAGAATGAAATGAATAAAAGGACAACAGACAGTGCTATAGTTAGGAATCGTATGTATCAAAAGATAGAACAAACTACACTGCGCGATCCGCATCCAGGGTTAATCATTGCTTTACATGACTTCTAAGAGCCTTACCCTCTGATACTGACCTACTCAGTCTTGCAACCATGGATCTCTTAATCCAGTTTGCATACCCTTCCTTATCAGGTTACGGTAAGTTCACTATATCCTTTACCATGAGGCGATCTTACGGAGAGGAGATCACATTTACGCTAGGCCCAGCTATCCCGTTGACTAATGAAGATGGAAAGCACATTCTTCAACAGAGTGAGGTGTAAAATCATATATATAAATGTCTTAATAAATATATTGAAATTTACGAGGGAGATTATATAATTCGACTCATGATCCGAGTGTATCTGGAGGGCAAAAGGGCATCTCTATCTTCTGAGGAGAGAGATAGCACGCTATCATCAATTATTGAAGGAGGATTGAGTGAGATCAACCCTCGAATAGCTAGAGAAATCCAAAATATGAAGCGTTCCTATCCTAGCCATATCACAGTATTGAAACCATAACGAAAAGATCTGAAAGGATTCATTGTAGGGGATCTCGAGACTCTATTGATCGATAACGTTCATAAGCCTTATGCTGCAGGTCTGATGCTGGTTCGTCCTGGTGACGAGCTAAAAGATAGTATTATTGATACCTATTAAAGTGAGAATTACTCAATTATACCTGAATACAAGGATTCGTTTGAAGATAGAAGTAAAAAGATGTTGTCCGACTTTATAGATCGTATAGCAGCTTTAGTTAGACTCAATCCCTCGATTGAAACAGTGTACTTCCACAACTTATGACGATTCGATGGAGTTCTCTTGCTTAATAGCATGTCATCACAGGAACTACAGTTTCAAACCTCTTATGAGGAACAATAGGCTATACGAGTTATCAGTGTATTCAGGTAAGAATAAGCATAATAATATGTTATTCCGCTTCATTGACTCCTTGAATCTACTCCCAGGGAATCTGGAATCCCTAGCTAATAATCTATGCAATGAACTAGGCAAAAAAGGGTTAATCAAACATGAAGAGGTGAGTGTGGGATGTATGAAAGAAGAGTTGATAGACTATATCAAGCAGGACATCCGTCTCCTTGGTGGAGTTATGCAAAAAGCGCAGGAGATCTATTAAGGTGGACATTGAAAGCAAGATCACCCTTTCCTCACTAGCTCTAAGCATCTATCGTATGAAATACTACGACGCTTCTAATTGGCCTATCCATATACCGAGTAGGAACGAGGATACATTCTTTCGTCGTGGTTACTACGGTGGTCATACCGATACATACATTCCATATGGGGAGAACCTTTACTACTACGACGTAAACATTTGTAATTCAGGAATTTGATAGCATGTTTGGCTTTATTGAGGCATATGTGGTATGTCCGAAGACTATTCAGAGGCCCTTTCGTGACAAGAATGAGACTCTTATCTTTCCTACCGGTGAATTTGTTGGAGTCTACTATACAGAAGAATTCAAGTATGCAAGAAGCCTAGGCTACAAAGTCTTGCCACTCAATGGCTACCTCTACTCGATCAGTCCCGATTCGAACCATTGACAAAGGAGAAAGGGACTCAGAGAGAGGGCGAGTATGCGAAGGTAGTAAAGAGATACTTATCCAAGAAGCTAGTGATTTGGCTAACCTCAGGTACCTTCCCAATGACACATAAATGCCGATTCCATAAGCTTATTTAACTCATTGCTATTAGTGGAAGAATGCCCTCAATGTCCATGCGGCTGCCTTGAACGAATCCCTTTCGTAGTTCTGAATAAACCTCCTAAGTAAATCCGGACGGGAAAAATTCCAAAGGATCATGCCGAGTTCCAGAAATATTCTTTTTTCATCAAAGACCGAGGGTGGATGCGCGTGACTAATCAATTACCTGCTGCTTTCCACTAAGGGTATGAAAGGTGATCTTAACTATAAATATAATATCATAAGAGAAGGAAGATCGTAGCCTAGAAAGTCTTACGTGCTCTCTCCTCTTACTTAGATAGAGAAGGTTGAAGCTTATAGGTGGTGCCCTAAGCGCAAAGAAGCTCCCATCATGCTACTTCCACTATATATATGCTTAACACATGCGAGTCGAACACGCTCTGTAAACTTTTGTCGACCATTCTTATCTAATCGAAAGGCTAATTCGCGATAGACGAGTGGGCGAGACGGAAATGGGGGTCTGGGTTCGAGTCCCATAGCCCCAATGTGTCGAAAATGTGTCGAAAATGTGTCGAAATAGAACGATTGGGTCGACCAGGCCCAGATCATTTTTCTTTGTTTTCCGGTATACCGCTCCGCTCCCCCCGATATCCCGAAAACAAATAGCGAGGAATCGGATGCGAAATTTCGTATAATAATGATCGAGATCACCGGTTTTAGTACAGCTCCCATAGGAAAAGGCCAGGCTTATTCAAAAAAAAGAGAGGTTAGGCGGATCCTGCGAGATTGTCTTCTGAGTACTTGCTGGCAGTAGGGGGCAACAAAGAAAGATTTATCATCCTAAGCGTCAAAGCAGGAAACATCGGCTACAAGACGGCGGCCACTTCCGGAGGTAAGACTTAGTGAGATAACTGCCAAGGGAGCCCCACATAAGCCAAAAACAACCGCATTATTTGGCCTGGGAATGGGAACCCGGGTAATGTAAGGGTTTGGCTTCAGCTTAGAGTATAGTTTCCCAGTAACGTATTGAGTAGAGTAGAGCAGCCTATCTTTCCCTCTTTTTCATCTTTCTTTCTTCCTGGAACTAGAAAAGAACCTACAGGCTACCCAGCCTGACGAGTCTGGATCACTTTTCGATTTTTGTGAAGTGGGGAAAAGCCTCACTCACATCAACAAAGGGAAAACTCAGTTAAGAGGACACCGGGCCGCTTTCCGATGTGTCTGTCCGAAGAGTCAAATTTAAGAATTTAGAATGATAACAAATAGAATTAGGTTACTCTTCCTGACTTTTATAATTGTTCTAGAGTATAATCCAAATCTCGTGATTATAAGTTTTTTTTCTTATGGTCTAACCTTTCTAGTAATGAATGTTAAAAAGTTATATTTTCTTAAGTATGTTAAGTGGTGTTTTTTACTGTTTTCTTCTGGTATCGACATTTCAGGTTATTTTGCGGACGGCGCGGGTCCTTCAACTCTGGGGCAAAATGCCCTTGAGTCTTCGAGTCCGTCTCCTTCCGAGATGGACTACACTCAGTTCTTGGGTGAACAAACTCCGCCAACTCCGTTTTTTTGGGAAACGGGGCCACAGGAAGCTCCCATAGTACCAGCTGAGCCCGAAGCTCCAGCTGAGCCCGAAGCTCCAGCTCAGCCCGAAGCTCCAGCTCAGCCCGGAGGACCACAAGGTTTCATTTCCATGTTCCCCGACGAGGAAAGGAGGGCTCGTCTCCATGGCAGGCTCGTACTCCTTTCCTGGGGGAACCCACTCGGGCCTGAGGTTCGAGAAGGGATTGTGGAAGTCCAACTTAGAATTGAGAAGGAAGTTGAGCGAGCGCTTCTAATCAAAGGGTACTCACCTCACAGTTTGATGGTCAACTGGCCAAAAGTAGTTGGATTTCTTTTCGAGGGGGACACCTTATCGATAAGATCGTATCAAAATAGTTGGAAGGCTATAGAGGCCGGGGGCCTTAGCAAAACAAACTATTTGTTACGGATCGATGAGGCCATAAGAAAGATGGAATTGTTCCTTTAATTGTAACTTTGATTTCTGGTAAATTTTTTTCCCACGTAGTTCGTCGGTCAAACCAACGCAAAGTAATAGAGAGATCTTTTTCTAGTTAGACTTCTATCAATGCAA